>JAEEGL012380142.1_pt1 | contig 50327 bp, 50 predicted proteins | sample 9134231 | NCBI WGS metagenome assembly JAEEGL01 (sample SAMN16246548, study PRJNA631951) | gut metagenome | biome: gut microbiome; feature: rumen; material: fiber-attached | host: Bos | place: Iran: Karaj | collected 2018-10 | reverse complement strand
TCCGTCAGTGTTTTTATAATTTTATTCAACGTATCACGAGGTATCAAAAGCTTATCTATGAGAACCTGAGCCTGAACACCTGGAGTGGCAGCAATAAAATCTAATACACTCTTCTGCCTCTCATTTAATGTGCCACTTAATGTGCCGTTTAATTCGCCATTTAATCCGCCATTTAATCCGCCATTGCCTGCCACTTGTCCTGCAGCATCCCCATGCTGCCTAATCGTAGCATACACCATAAACTCATTCTGCTTGTACTCCGGTGCAGGCAATCCTGCCTCCGCCATCTCACGGAACATCCTGTCCACCATCCGCATTGGCAAAAGCGATGATAGTAATTGCCAATGCCTTCGCGTCGATGCGAGCGCTCTTCCGGTCAAACACCTGAAACTCCGTCGATTTCTGTATCTCTTCAACTGTCATAACAATTAACCTTTAATCATTAACCGTAAACAGTAAACTAATCACCCCCACTGGTTCTTATGCTTATTTTCCTCCATCAACGCCAGCAACTCCTTAAACTTCAAAACCCTTTCCGGCTTTAACTCACCTGCATTCATCTTTTTTCTGTTAGCCTTCAACCAGTTGAGCATATCGTGCTCCTCTATTCTATGCTTAGATGGATTACGGTGCTCACGCTCAATGAACTCCTTCACCTCATTATATTTCGTCAACCAACGAGTCTCTTGATCCATCTTCCTTCTTACATCATACATCCTGAAACATTAACCCTGACCCATGAACCATAAATGCCGTGAACTATGAACTCTATTTTATTATAGCCATCACAGTATCGGGAGTAAAGCCTACTTTAATGATTGTGCACAAGCTCCTTCCCATGTCCTTCACCGAAGTACCCAACAGCCACACATCATCGTCAACTATCAAATAGCGGTCATGTACTGCATGTGGCAGTTGTACATAACTGATAGGCTCATACTGTTGATTGTGCTTATCAAAATCCAATTTCGTCTGCTCGTGATAGCGAGTATGTACTTCAGCTAAGACGCCCTTGTTTCGTTTGTCTAGCATAGTCAATACACGCTCATCCACAAAATTATCAACCAAGATGATTCTCTTCTCAGCACTCCTTATCAAGTCACACACAAACATATACGCATCCCACACACATCCCGACGGAAAAAGTTGTTCGGTGGTTACCGCAGGTGATAGTTCTTCGATTTTGTCCAGCACAGCATCCAACTTCTTGTCTGTTTCCAACTGCTTTTGCTCAATCATATCCATTCGTTGAAACAAGGCAGCGTTAGCAGTAAGGAACCGTCGCATAGCAACAAAAGCACGAATAATCTTCACACTCATCTTTTCAGCCAAGTCATTGTGCAGAACTCCACTGAGTTGTGATACGCCTTGCTCCGTAAACACGTATGGCAAAGAACGCCTATCACCACCTCTTGTGTTTGAAATGCCAATTTGGCACTTCAAACCTTCCCATTCTTCTTTTGTCAGTTGAAACATAAAATCTTCGGGGAACCTACCGATATTACGTTTCACTTGCCTATTAAGTTGACCAGTCTCAACCTTATAGAATATAGCCAAGTCACGATCGAGCATTACTTGAACGCCTCTTACCAAAAAGATACGTGCCTGTATGTTGGCAAGTGTCACATCATCTTTGTGCTCACCATGCACTATCATTATTTTTTCCTTCTTATCGTCTCCCATATTAATTGATTTCATTTTTGAAATGCCATTTTGGTGTTTCATACCATGAACCGTGAACCATGAACCATAAGTAACCATTAACCATAAATTGCCCCGAACCGCTGTTTTTGCCTTCCAAGAGTATTAACCTGGCGTAGGCAGGTGCAGGAGTTTAAAACATGAGAACATGGGAGCTCGCTCACAATGGACTTGTGGTTTGAGCTACTGCAATAGTCTGTAAAGACTTATACTCTTGAAAGGAGTTTTTATTGTTTTTGTTCAAAATCCGTGAAATCTGTGTCATCTGTGTGAGGCTAAAAGAATTCGTTCAATTCGTGAGATTCGTGTTCAACGTTAAAATTAAGGTCAGATTATCGCTTCCTTGATGCAATCCACGATGTACTTTACATCATCATCGCTGACATACGGACCGGCAGGGAGACACATACCAATCTTGAAAACGTCTTCCTCTACCCCATTGGTATATACAGGTGCGCCCTCATATACAGGCTGTTTGTGCATAGGCTTCCACACAGGACGGCACTCCACCTTCTTGCTCAGCATAAACACACGCATAGCCTCCACGTTCTCGTTTGGCTGACAATCCGTAACAGGGCTGTCCACCTGATGAATCACGCCCGCAGCACCGCCCACGGCGGTCTTTATTACCTCCTTGTAAGCATTCTCCTGACCCTTTACCTTCACCGAAGGATCAATGGTCATTGTGCAGAGCCAGTAGTTCGAGTCGTAACGAGGATCTTCCGGTTGACGGTTTATCTTCACGCCCGGAATATCCTTCATCAGTTCCTCATATAACTTCTGTACATGCTTATGGTGCGCAATATGTTGATCCAAGACAGTCATCTGTCCGCGACCGATACCAGCACATACATTGCTCATGCGATAGTTAAAGCCAATAGCCGTATGCTGATAGTAAGGATAAGCATCGCGAGCCTGAGTAGCCAGCCACATGATTTGATTAGCCTCCTCTGCATTACGGCAAATCAAAGCGCCACCACCAGAAGTGGTAATCATCTTGTTACCATTGAACGACAGCACACCATACTTGCCAAATGTTCCCAGCACCTGTCCGTTAAAGCGAGAGCCCATACCTTCAGCAGCATCCTCTACCACAGGTATGTTATACTTATCTGCAATCGCCATAATCTTGTCTATCTGGTAAGGCATTCCGTATAGAGCCACTGGCACAATAGCCTTTGGATACTTCCCTGTCTTTGCCTTACGGTCGATGATAGCCTTCTCCAGCAGTTCCGGGTCCATATTCCAAGTCTCCTTCTCAGAACCGATGAACACAGGCTTAGCTCCGCAATACGTAATAGGATGACTCGATGCGCAGAAGGTGAAGCTCTGCACACAAACCTCATCACCAGGACCTACGCCACATGCCAGCAGGGCAAGGTGCACAGCCCCCGTACCAGCACTAAGACAAACCACCTTGGTATCCTTCAGTGCCTCATTCATACGCCATGAGGCAGGATTTGCCTCTGGCCAACGAGAGTCACCATATACTGCGCTTTCAGTATTATCAGTAACAAACTTACGGAGGTCTTCCTCGAATGCATTCACATTCGGTCCCATAGGCACCACCCAATTCGTATCGAATGCTTCTTTCACATACTTCTGTTCCATTCCGTCCTCGCTCATGTGCGCAAGGCACAGGTAAATAGTTTTCCTTTCTGACATAATAACTATGTTTTTATTTATATTTATTTTCGATTTTTGGGGATGGATGCAAAGAGTCGTGCCGACACATTGCCTCCACCGGAATAGGTGTCTGCCCGATATACATCCGGCAGGATTGGTCTTATTAACCGCAGAATCTAGACACTTTGTCCAAACACCTGTCTACATACCACTTTTGCTGTTTCAATCTATACATTTTCAGCAACTTAGTCCCATGAGTCATTTATAATGAAATTATGAGATTAAGAAAGTAGTAATTAAAAAACAAAAATGTCTTTCAGAACAACACCCCAAAGACCTGCCTATGCGATACAGAAATATCCACATAGTCAAATTTCATTTTGTATTCCTCATTGATGAGAGAGAACACCTTTGTAGCCTCACCGTCTGCTGAAACATAATGGGTAATCTCTTCCTCAAGATCCGCCTGAGCAAACATCTTGGTGTCATTGGGCACAACAGTACGCGGCGTTATCACAGCACCCCTTTCCTTCTTCTTTCTAAAAGCAATTTCACCTAGCCGTCCAGAATTCACGGCATGATCATAGTTAAACGGAAGGATTTGCATATTTGCCAACGGCAACATATCCACCGTTCCTTTCACGCAAAATTCAGAAATAGCAATCGTAGAGACCTTTAGCGTATAGTCGTTCTCCAAGAAGTACTTGAAGTATTCTACCGCATTCTGATGCAATCTGTCATCCTCTTTCAAAAGACGGATAAAGAAACTCGTATCAAGCAGTACACATCCTTTAGGCATACACTTCCCTCCCTCTTAGTTCGTTCATCAGCTCATCGGTATCTACGCCATCAAAGACTGATGAAGCCTTTTTGATAAGTTTGTTAAGATAGCTCTCATCGAACTTTGGCTCATAATCTACCAAGCTCACAAGAACAAGCGAATGCCTATCTATCTCTCCTGTATCTATATTCTGGCGTCCTTTGGCCCTAACGCCGCAGTTGTGATATAACAAGTTCTTTTCAAGACTTTCCAAGATATCCTTTTCTGTAGCGATGGTCAACAAGCCTTTTCCTTTTACGTCAATCTTAATTGCCGCATCAGTTTTTCCACCAGCACTTTGAACTTGTCCGTAAAAATAGAATTCACTTTCTGCCCAGACCTCATCGGTCCTTCTGTAATCAGACTGAGCCGTTATCGAAAGGCCTATTTCGTTATTACGGGAAGAAGAAAACTCTATCTTATAATCCTTCTCTCTTGCTATTTTTTGGATACTCTCTACAGCTTCTGCCGTTTTCAAGTCCAAGCCATCAAGCGAGCCAGTCTCAACAACCATTGACATGACAGCCCCAAAGGTAATAACACCTTGAAGCGAAGTCCAGAAGCGATGGATAACCGACCCTTCTTTCATCTCATATGAGATAACAGGACGTACAGTTCTTGGAATATTGGGGTACAATAGATTCTCTGCATAAGTAAGTATTTCCCTCAACTCACTTATGTCATAATTAGCTGGTACAATGGGTATTTCTCCATTCTTACCAGAAATATGAATATCTATATATTCCCTTTGTTCTGACATCTTATCAAGAATTCTTCTGCAAAAATAATGTTTTTAGCGGATTCTTATTGCATTTCTTTAAAATTATTATTATTTCTTAACTCTTACTTGACGCGTCGTTATGTATTCGGGAGCATTTCCTTTCTAATATTTTTTATGGCTATCCAAAATGTAATTGCTTCCCCCTGCCCTCAAAATACTAACTATGTTTAAATGTCACATAATACTGGCCATCCTTCTCTTCGAACTTATTAACGTAATGGCCTCGCTCCTTCAAATATTCCAGAAGTGTAGAGTTATGTTCGTTAATATCAAAATTGGCCCAGCCACGAGCGTATGTCAATTTCTCATATTCACCGCCAAGGCCTTCTTTCAGCATTTTATTCTCGGTTTCTCTATCATATTCCCATGTTGCATTACATTTATTAATGAGTTTGATTTTGGATTCCCAACTATATGATTCTTGATAACATGTAAGAGCATCAATAACAACCTCTTTTTCAGCCTCATCCACATCGCATTGATTATAGTAGAAGCAAACCAGTTTCGCCAACTCTCCAGTATCCGTTTTACCTTTAGTAATAACCAATAGATCATCTAGGAACCGTTTCTTTTGCGCCAACGTCAACTTACTATTCAACACATGAATACCCATGCTATTACGCATCAGTTCCTCCCAATTTATTGTTTCGTCATTCACTAAATAATCAAAACGCCAAATCAGATATTCATCAGCCACTTCATCCGAACTATTTGTATTCAGATAGGTAAATATATCAGTATCAACATTTATCTTCTTTAGCTTGATAACCTCCATTATTCGCTCATCAGTCATTTCTTTTATTTCATCAAGGGTAAAGAACAGGTCAAAACTTCGCATTAGCTGTTTGAACTCCGTGATAGGTTGCTTCTCCCCTATGAACAATTGTTCATGTAAAGATGCCACAAGGGTCATATCTCCTATACATTTTTCCTTTGACAACACAGTTGCATGGCGAGTCAAATAACGATTTAAGGAATCTGTAAGAGCACCCAGCACTTGATAGGCTCCAAGTACCGTATTCCACGTGACAGCCAATTTATCAGCATTGAGTATAAGCTCCACTCCTCTCTTGTCGAGGTCGCTCACATTATCAAATATATAATGCTGACTGTTCAGATACCTGACCATCCACTCATCTGCAGCCAGTTCTTCCTTCATCATATAGACAAGTGCCTCTCTACTCTCCTCTATACTCGTCATCTCAAACCATTCCACAATACTCTTCTCGTTATTGATAAGGTATTTCTTCAACTTATCATTCGTTAGGCCAAGAATAGCAGTCATTGGTTTCTTAGAAAAATCAGCACCCAATATCACTTCAAGATTTCTTTTGCTTATAACGAAACGCTTGTTTGTTAAGCAGTATTCATATAAGTCCAAGGAATTTTTATTGGGTTTAACTAGCGTTTCAAAGCTGATGTTATACTTCTGAACGAATCTCTTCAATTTAGCAAGCTTCAAGAATTGTATGTTAGCATCCACGAACTCATACTTACCTTCCAGATATTTGATTTCATCATCGCTTAGTTTAACAGAAACAGGTGCTTCCCTTAAGAAAAATTTCAGCAATGCTTCGCTATTCTCTGCCTTTTCCTGTCCCTTGATAACAATCACACAGGAATCCCATCCATCAAACACTCGGGTGAAGAATTGATCATTCACCTTATCTGCCATCAGGGAATAGCTCACGATAAATTCTGGATTGTTGCGAGCCGTTTCAATAAAGCTCGTCAAGAAGTGCTCTTCCTTGTTGTCAAGCAAATAGTTCAGAATATCAAAATTCAGAATACTCTTATTCTTAAAGTCCTCAACCCTTAGCTTGCGGATTATACTCTTCGGACTATTTATCTTCTGGTCGTAAGGTCTTTGTGTTCCTTGCAGAATAGCGTTGGTAAACTGATAATCATTCTCGGAAGTTGCACCTTCATAGAATTTCGATATATACAGATAGTAATCCTCAGCAATATATCCACCATAAATCATAGTCAAAAGTGCGTCAATCATCTCGGTATTGACTGTCTGCATCTCGTTATTATTTGCAGGATACTCTTGGATATATATCTTGTTAAATACACTCCTTGCCTTCTCACCACCATTCTTCTTCAAAATCTCACGAAGAGCAGTATTCTCAATAACTTTAATCTCTTTTTCAAGTTTTATTCTCTCTTCGTTGCTCCTATTATATGTTTGCTGAAGGTCGTCTATGGCTTCATAATATCCCATGTCCTCTGTCACCTTCTTTTCTATCTCGTCAAACTCAAAGTTATAGGTATTGCTGCCTGATATCTCACGATTATGATCTTGATAGGTATATCTGTCAAAATCATCGTTCATAAACAAATCAAACAGATTATCCTTGTTGGCGACCTGTCCCAATGTATAATCATAGCCATTCTTTATCAGGCTTGTAACTTCCACTTCCTCATTTAGCTTTTCAAGGTATTGTTTTCTGACATCAACAATTTTATTACGAGCTTCATTCATGCTCTGAATTGCAGCATCCTTCCTCTCCCTCAGACCTTTTGTCTCGTCTTCACTAAATTTTGACTTGTTCTGAAATACAGTATAGAACAATCCACTTTTCGAATATGCCTTGGCAAAATCCTGTGGAAACAGGTTCTTGTAAACTATGACTGCCAAAAGTTTTTGTTCATAATTCTCATCATCATCGCTTAGGTGTGTCTTTAGGCTCTTTTGGAAGAGTGTGTATTCATTAACGATGTTCTTCAGTTCTCGCAATCCAGACACCCTGCTCAACATTTGTTCCAGAACCACCGTATCAATGGCCTTGAAAAGGCCTTTCTTTTGATATTCTTTAATCAAATAGTCTGTAACGTTGTAATGATCTACCACAGGAACCACTGCAACGATATAGTCAAAGCACTTTGTTCTCAACTCCCGGGTAAACACGTCATCCCTGATAGCATAGACAAACCGGACTACCCTGTTTGATTTTTTGAACGCCTCAGATTCATTAATAAGCATGTTTAGTTCCCTTATCTTCAGGAACAACTTGTCAGAATTAGCCAGACGGTCTAAATCCTCAAATAATATGTAGTTATAGTGGTTAGCTTGTAGAATATATATGATTTCATCCAAATACTTGTTGAATACAGAAACTTCGGTTGAAGCTTCCAAAGAAACGCCTTGTGCCTCAAGCTTGAAGTTTCTGAATCGGTTTATCTTATCTGCGAGCTTTACCCCTACCTTGTATACAAACCATAACAGATACGCAATACAACCCGCATCGGAAATGGTATTAACAACCTTTCCAATAGTAGGGCCTATTTTCTTGCCAAACAATCCAAAGAACCAGTCGTATGCCTCATAGAAACTTGCAATTTGGAACGCTTTCGGCTCAAACGCAATGATAAAACAGCAAAAGGCTATAATAGTCAGAATAATGTATCGTTCAAGGAGAGGCTTATCAATATGTTGAATTAGCTGAAACCTAGAGTATGGTATTTTCGTCTTGTCACATTTGTATAGTAAGTGTTGTACTATTTTGTATTCTATATCATCCGAATACAAATCTTTAGGTTTAGCATCATTCTGCAGGGAAAAAGTTGACATGGAGATACGCAAGACCTTATCACCAATACCCATCTCATCAATACAGGTATTGGCAACGGAGCTTTTACCTGAGCCATAGTGACCGGTAACAGCAATATTCCTGGAATCTGCCTGTTCTAAAGCAAACCTCAGGTCATCAACAGCGAGATGTGAAGTATCCTCCGCATCAATGTTGCAAGGAGAGAGTAGTTTCCTCGTCTCTACGGGTAATGAAAGCGTAGTTTCCGTTCCCGTCCTCTGATTCTTTAATTCCTGCGAAGTCATCTATCAATTATGTGTATTTGAAAGCCGTTCCACCCAATTCCGTTCCCTCGTATGTACAGTTTTCAATATTGTATTTACTCACCACAGAACCATAAGTTTTCGGAACAACCATTATATCACTTACAATACCTACCTGTTGCATACGTTCTATATCAGTCTCGCTATCAGGTTTCTGGTAGTTTTGGGGAGGTGCCGCTACATAATAGTCCCTGCACTTTCTCATATAGATTTTTCCCATATCGGAAGTTGGCAGCCCATCTTTACTAAATACTGTTGAGACTCCAATAACGTTACCTGAAACTTTATTTTCCCACATACTGGGACAATAACCAGTTTTTGAGGAATGGTGGATTATTTTCACATAATCATATTTCCCGTGGTAATTATAGATTGTACTCTCACAACAGACATTGCACCAACCAACATTCTTTCTTTTTTGGCACTTATTTACGCAATTGGCAAAATCATTGTCATCGTCAGGGCGGTTACACTCTAAATCAGCACCAAACATAAAATGTAGCTTGTCATCAATAGAAACGCCAATAGCCACACTACTCTTATTGGGATCAACCCCCGATTCATCAAAATCATCATGTTTTCTGGAGGCCCAGAGTTTTTGGTATTTAGTGAGCATGCCATCAGAAGGACTTAGGGCATCAATACATAACTCATGATTATACTTCTTGCCTTTAAATATATTTTTATCTTTACCAAGATACCCAAGTTTTCCCCTTTTCTTTGCTAAATCCATACAATACTTAAACTCATGGGCGACCGTTTCAAAATCATGTATATCCTTCTCTGCGATTTTCTTCACAAAATAATAAGGCATCATTTTGCTCTGAGATACTAAAGGCACTAAAAATTTAGCATTTTCACATTTCAACAAGATTTCGCCAAGTCCGTATACGTGGTCTGCATGCCAGTGCGTACATACAATATAATCAACATTGCCGAATGGTATCTCATTGTCCTTAAGATATTTTAAAGCCAGTGTTTCTTGCCCCACCCTGCAACTATCTATAATCATCCATCTGTCGTCGCCAATGTGTACGACAATGCTCTCGCCCTCACCAGCCCCCCCCAGCACTACTATCAAGAATTCATTAGAATTTGGTTTCATCGTCTTCCGGATCTGTAAAAATGTCCTCAAACCCCTTTATCAAATCTGACACCATTCTGTCAAGATCATCCGAATCCACATTTAGCCTAGGGCTAAAACTCATTTTCTGATAATCTTCAATCACTTCCGTATAACGCTTACCAAAAGACCACCTAAACGAGGCGCCTTTATGAATGTCTTTCCATAATGACTGATCTATTTTATGTTTCCATATCTTCACAATACGATCTGAATAATGATATTCTTCATCGTAAAGTCTGGCCACAAAAAAATCATGACTGTCTTCAAGAACCCTGCCTTTCCAAACATCCTCCACTCTCACATAATTTCTTGTGCCCCTCATACTTTCCCAAAAAACGTCTTCAATGGGTGCCAAAAGTTCATTCTCGTCTTCCCAATCTACAACTCTAGATTTTGACGTGAATGTGTAACTCGAACTATCTCCAATCCGCAGAGGTCTGCCCCCCTTTTCTATAGGCCAGAAAAAGGAATTATCATCACCCTCATCATCTAGGGATAGCCAATGTAAATCATTGAATTTCATTAAACGCCAGCAATTATTTGATCAAATTGCGCCCAGAATTCATCGGTGAATCTTGTTGCTTCCTTAATAATATGACAGCTCTCATCTTCAGCTTTAACATTAAAGCTAAAATTTGCACTCATTCGTACTGCAGCAATATCACCTTCACTTGAGGAGCGTACAGATGTTATGCTTTTAATATTAATTGCCTTATCATATCCAACCTCCATGGGGTCTGCATTATCTCTTAAAGTCAATTCATACACACTTGGCTTTTTAAAGATACCATTCCATTTGTCCATCGGGACAAAAAATTCCCCAAACCTATCGCCATCAGATATACTTTTGAAAGTAAACTCACAAACAGCATTAACCCCAGTACCTTTTATATTACCATGTTCTGATAAACTCAGAATACCCAAGGTTATACCTACGACCTCATCTTGGTCGTCAATAAGTCCTGTTATCTGTAATCTGTCCCTTGTCGCAACAACCTCAATGCTCCTTGTCAGCATAAAAACAGACAAGTTACGCTCCAACCTTCTAGTCACCTTGTTTTGAGCAGCCTCCGCAGAAACAATGCCTTTTTCTACAACCCATTCTGCGGTGATTTTATCTGGAGAAAAGACTCCAATAACAACTATGCTAATGTAATTACGTAGTTTTTCTACTTCCATAACTATTCACTTATATTGATTAACATGCTTATTCTCTTCTGCCAAAGCAAGTAACTTCTCAAACAACTCTACTCGTTCAGGCTTCAATCCGCCTGCATTCATCCGCTTCTTAGTATTTTTCCACCATGACCTGAGATTGCGCTCTTCAGGAATATAGCGAGACGGTTTCCTGTGATTCTCATTCAAGAACCTCATAGCCTCCTCATAATTAGCCAACCACTCCTGCTGAGGGTGCAACGCCTACCGCCTCTCTGAATGGCAACACCATCACCCTCACTGAGAACGATGGCGTTTACTCTGGCACCTTCCAGATGCCTAGCAGCAATGCAACCCTCGTCATCAACACAGGCGGCACCACAGGTGGCGGCTCTGGCGATATGAACTGATGGAGCAGCGAGCGCAGAGCCAAGCATGTTTGAGCTATGCCGAGTCGTGACAGAGGTCGACAAAGTCAACATCCGTTGTGACTGGTCGTCAGCGCAGTTGCGCATATCCAGATTACAACGCAACCTCGGGTTCTCCTTGGCTTTAGCCGTTAGTTCATCAAGTATCTTCTTATCTATAACCATTATCTATCATCTATAAAGTGTCAGATTTCTTCTCCCGCATACTCCATCTTCTTCCCCAACACCGTACAGAGTATCATCTGTATATCCTTGATGAAAGAATAATGACGGTAATAGTAGTAGTTCAACCGAGCCTAATCAGCTTTACATCCCTTCATTATTTTACAAACAATGTATACTCTATTATTAGCGTTATAAAACCAATCAAGAGTTGTATAAAAAAATTATAAGAACAATTGCGCATCTTTCCAGAGTTATCGTCTTTTGACATTTTAAAGTGCTTTGAAATAACAACAGTTGGTTCATATTGCTTGATAGGCACAAATGAAGTAAAAAACATCATAATACCTATACATATTAAAAAAATAGGGTTAGCCGACATTTCTACATAATTGCACAATCCTAACACACCGAGACCTACCAACGCAATACCTGCTGGTCGCAAGATCCACAAGACAACAAATACAATAAGTGCAAATGTCGCATAGATGTATTCTCCTATAACAGCCAAAATCGCAGATGAGGAATTCGCCGCAACAGGGTCAATCTTAGTGTGACACGAAGTAAGAAGCACAACGAATAAAATAGCTAAAGTGGCGACAGCAATGGAAGATGTCATCATTCTGCTGACAGATTTCATAGTATTTTTCATAATTAACCCATAATCAGGCCAACGTGTACTGGGAGAAACCTTCATTTTTAACTTTTAACTGATTAAAATCCTAGTGCTAAACTCCTTTTTTGCCTGCCTTGAAATATTTATAATTCAAATACGATTATAGTTTCAATTACATCTGATGTCGCTAACCTGTCCACCTGGCACGCAAAGGTAAGAATGTTTGTTTTTCTGCTCAAGAGCAGGGTTTTTGCCTTCCAAGAGTGTAACCTGACGTAGGCAGGTGCAGGAGTTTAAAACATGAGGACATGGGAGCTCGCTCACAATGGACTTGTGGTTTGAGCTACTGCAATAGTCTGTTAAGACTTATACTCTTGAAAGGAGTTTTTCATGTTTTTGTTTCAACTCTTTTCGTCCTTTTCGTGTTTTTCGATGTTTACAAAATACAAGATTCGTGTTAATCCGTGAGATTCGTGTTCGACTTTAACGCCTTAAACCTCCATTATATCTTTGGGAGATAATGGCTGATAGGGCCCATCCTTGGCTTCGAATAGTATTGTCCCTGATTCAAGGCACTTCAAGCTATGCCACTGCCCTTTCTCGATATTCAGCACCACTCCTCCCGGCACCATATCTATGGTATCCGTGAGGTTGCCATTCTCATCATAGAAATACTCCTCAAAATGACCACGGATGCAGATACACGTCTCGGAGGTAGTCTTATGCCTGTGTATCGGCATCACTGTTCCGGGTTCCAAAGCATTCAGCATCCTCTGCGACTGGTCGTCAGCAGAGTTGCGCATATCCAGATTGCAACGCAACCTCGGGTTCTCCTTGGCCTTGGCCGTCAATTCATCTAATATCTTATTCTCTATAATCATCTCTAATTTTTTAAATCTTTACCATAATCATCGTTAAGGTTAAGGTCATCGTTAAGGTTGAATATTATCTCTTGTGTAATAACCATCCCTTAACCTCTTAAACTTTTAAACTTCTTAAGCTATTACGCTAAATACTCGCCGGTTTCAAGATTTTAGCCCAAATTCCCAACCAGAATGCAGACCATCTACTTTCTCCGTAACACATTTCATGCTTCCATGCATTCCCCTGCCAACGCTTATATTTATAAATCAGGCGAGGCAAAAATCCCCTGGGCGATGCCGCAGTATATTCAGGAGCAAGTATGTCCTTCAATACTCTCTTCTTCAATTCTGGGATGAACTGTACTTTCGGAAAGATGTCAATAGGGAATCCCAAATCCTCCACGCAAATGGCATTGATGCAGTTATAAAAGTCTTTCATGTGGTACTTCTCCAACAAATTTATTAGCCATTCCCAATCAATCTCGCTTGTATGTTTCTCTACGAAAAAAGCCCAGTCTAACACTTGACGGAGGGAGATTTTGGCTCCTGAAAAATGACCCGACATGTGTCGAAGCAGGAACAAAGCATGAAGATTAGGCGAAGGCAAATATATTTTGGTTGCTGAGCCTGTCGAAGTATCCTCCAATACAACCGTCGGGAACTTACAACCAATATTGCTGCACTCATTCAGCTGACTCTCAACTCTCAACTCTGAACTCTCATATTTAAGAGTCCCTAATTCTTTTAAAAATACTTCAATATCCTTATTTGAGCGGTGTGCATACACATTATCAAAATCATAATGATTTTCAACCATAAAATCATTCCAATAATATATGGTGTGATGGTGATGACTTCTGTCAATCTCTATTCCCTTCTCCTTTGACAATATTTTATCAGCTTCATTTTGCTTCCCAAAGAGCCAAATGTCAATATCACCACACGGCCGATGCTCTGACTTAGGCCAGTCAATGCTACAGGCATACCCTTTCAGGACCATCATTTTAAACCCGTGGGCATTGTACCAACCTGCCATTTCTGCTATGGCTCGCTGATATAACATAAAACGATTTTCATAACTCTGAAAGACCTCACCTATCCACTGCAAAAGGAACTCCTTAGGAGGTCGTTTCGTATCAGGCAGTTTTTCTATTCCATCTACAATAATAGCCGTAAGTCCCTGCTTGTCTGCAAGGGCTTTTATGGCCTGCCAGTCAATAACATCAGGAAGGGCACTTCTATGACCTATCCCCAGTTTGACAAGTGAAAGAAGTGCAATATTATCCACCTTATCAGTCATTCAATTGTACTTTTTTTGCAACACCGGTTATATTGTTCCAAAGCCTTCTCTAACAAAAACAAAGCCCTCTGTATATCTTTCTTATTCAGAACATACGCCAAACGGACTTGATTCATTCCCATCCCAGGAGTAGAGTAAAAACCAGCAGCTGGCGCCATCATAATGGTTTCTCCTGTCTTTCCATCAGGTGTTTTGTTATCTCTCCAGCAAAACTCACTCAAACACCAAGCGCAAAACTTCTCTGTATCTTCAACAGGTAGTTGAGCAACGGTATAAAATGCACCCATGGGTACAGGCGTATAGCAACCAGGGATTCTGTTTACTCCATCTATCAAGCATTTCCTTCGCTCTACATACTCATCATACATCTCACGTGAGTATTGTTCTGTTCCTTCTATGGAAGCCTCTGCAATCATCTGACCAATCAGAGGAGGAGAAAGCCTTGCTTGACAGAACTTCATTACGGTCTTCCTCACCTGCTCATTCTTGGTAATTAACGTACCTATTCGTATTCCACATTCAGAGTAGCGCTTAGATACAGAATCTATCAATACTACATTTTGTTCAATGCCCTCTAAGTGCATGGCAGAAATATACGGAGAGCCTGTATAGATAAACTCACGGTAAACCTCATCGGAGAAGAGATACAGATTATACTTTTTCACCAAATCCCGTATTTGGTTCATCTCTTTCTGTGTATAGAGATAGCCAGTCGGATTATTGGGGTTACAAATCAGTATAGCCTTCGTACGTTCGTTAATCAGAGCTTCAAACTTCTCAACCTTGGGAAGACAGAATCCCTCTTCAATGGTAGTGGCAACGGTTCTGATGACTGCACCAGCGGATACCGCAAAAGACATATAGTTTGCGTATGCAGGTTCTGGAACTATGATTTCATCACCTGGATTCAAGCAACTCATAAAGGCGAACAATACTGCTTCGCTTCCACCACAGGTAATGATTATCTCATCCGCATCCAGTTTTATCTGATAACGCTCATAGTAGTTCAATAATGCCTTACGAAGGGATCGATATCCCTGCGAAGGACTATACTCCAGCGTTTTGCGATCAATATGCTTCAGTACATCCAACGCCTTTTGTGGCGTGGGCAAGTCGGGCTGACCAATATTCAGCCTGTATATTTTTACGCCTCTGTCTTCAGCTGCGTATGCCAAGGGAGCCAACTTCCGGATCGGTGACGCTGGCATCTCTACTCCTCGTTGAGAAATTTGTAGTTCGTTAGCCATTCTATTTAGCTTCTATATAGCGGGAAAAACTTACTCTCAGGATTGAAATCCGAGTCTTTTATTGCTCTCAATGTTACCAATTCATCATATTTCTCCTTGTCAAAAATCTCCTTTCCTATGGAGAATTGATAATCGGAGTTCTTATTAAAGGCAGCCTTGAATTTATAGAGATTATCTTCTCCTGATCCAACACCACCTCCCAAATGAAACGTCTTGCAGCCTTGTTCACATCCCCAAAGGGCAGCTTTGTAAAGCAGCAGGTTTGATGGAGCCAAATTGCGGTATTCTATCATTGAACCTGATAAGTGATAATGCATCTGCTTATTGCCAAAGAGCATAATGCTCATAGCAATGATCTCACCATTCAGTACAGCATAAAACATCTCATAGTTGTCATGCAGGTCGTTGTGGATGGACTCATAGAACTGCTCTCCAAAGTAGTAATACTCTTCAGCATTGTCCTTATCCATTGTAGCATTGTAAATACGTCGGAAGTCCTTAAACAATTCTAAGTCTTTTCCATGCTTTATCCCAATGCCGTTCTTCTCTGCCTTTCGAATCATATTGCGGTTCTTACTGATGATATTTTCCCATATAACCTCAGGAGATGTCAAATCAAAGGCAACAGTCTTGCCTAAGTCAATCACGGCAGAGATATTTTTCATTGGGACTGCATTGCCTAATACAGGATGATAACGGACGAAGTTGTCCACTACCCCCTCTTCCTTCATTGTCTCTAAGTATTCTTTCCAAAATGCCTGAAGATTGGTTTCTGAAGTTTCTCCCTCAAACAACACACCACCATAGCCGTAGGGCGTTACAGAATCATAGACTCCAGGCAATGCTGTCGGACGACGCATATACACATAGATGGCGCGAAGACCATTATCCTTATAGTATAAAAGATATGGATCTCCATCACCATGAATATGGAATGCCTTCACATAGCTGCTCAGGTAGTAAACATCCCACTCGACAAACGACTTCACTGTCTCATCCCAATCTGAGGAATGAGTCAAATCAAATAACTTTATCACGTTCTTATAAAATTGATTCAATAATAGATTTCATTGTCAGGATATCCTCCTTAGAATATCTTGCGTCACAATGAATAGAGAGCATTGTGCGGGAAAACACAAATATCTCACCATCACCTGTTGGGGGCACGCTCCACAGAATAGCAGGATAAATACATTTCTCTATAAGTGCTTTCCTCACGATGTCTCGTTTGTTGATATCATCAAATTGTAGTATCAAAGAGAAAGGATTGCATCCATAATCCTCAGGTTTTAACACCTTAACCCCATCTTTTTTTATATCCCTGAGAAAATTCCAGTTCTCACGTTTCCGTTTATACCAGTCTTGAATGTCAAATAAACGAAGATATTCTTTACTACCTTCATCCAAAGCACATATCGGAGCGGTATCAAAAAAGGATTCCGTATCTATAAAATCTGCTCGGAAAGAAGCTTTTTCAACGTCCTCACCTACAAGATAACGGGCTTTCAGTCTCATCGCCTTCCATCTAGTAGCTGCTACCCACTCATTCTCATCTGAGTTTGTCGGCGTCTCAGGCAACTTCAATCCAACAGGCGACCACAGGATTCCACCTTCTGGAACTGGGAGCGTTTTTCGTAAGGAGGCTATGCACCAATCTGCACGGCTGTTTTGAGCCCACCCGCCTATCAAGTCATGGGTATGGTCTTCTATCACGGGCACTGGAATTCCTACGGGGCTGCGATGTGAACGCAACCCAAAATAATTAACTCTCAGCACTGCATCCCCGTGCTTCAAGTGTCCTTTCCTTTGAACTGCTTCCAACGTATGCTCGTCCCCCGAATATCCAGGAAAGTCTGCATAAAATACAATATTTAGTCCCGCCTCTTTCAGCGAGGCAATAACATCATAGCAAAAATATTCTGGCATCCATAGCCGTTGCCACCCCTGAGCCTGGTACAGATGTACTAACGCTTGCCTCCCATCCGCATAGTAATTTGCGGATGGAAAATAATCTTTCAACGTATTCTTTTCACTACATTGTAACTCAATATAGTGAAAGTCAGAACCAAATTCAATCATTGATACTTCTTTTGGTACTCCAGATATACATCATCAAACTCTTCTTTTAGGATTGACATTACTATCTGGTCGTGGAAAGCCCCGTCCTTGTATACAGACTGTCTGAGAACACCTTCCTGCTTATACCCACATTTCTCATGCATCTTTACCGACGGCATATTATTGTCAAGGATGGTAGCCCACACACGATTCATCCCTCTTTCATAGAAGGCAAATTTCAAGGCCATCATTCTTGCTTCTGTTGCATACCCTTTCGACCACTCCTCTTTGTCTCCTATCAAAATAGGTACGTGGCATGAGCGGTTAATCCAATCAAACTCTTGGATATTGACCGTTCCTATCAGTTTATTAGTCTCCTTCAGGCAGATACCAAGAACCATTCTCTCATTATCGAAAATGACATTTCTCACCCATTCTTTTTCCTTCTCCGCAGAAACAAAGAATTTAGGGCCGCCCACCATGTTCTGAATCTCCTCGTCGCCTCTCCATTTAACAGTCACTTGATAATCTTCCAGCTCTAATGCTCTTAAATATATCCTACTCATAATAAATTATTTGTTTTGATTAGCTTTTAATCTATCCATAAAATGTAAATCATCTATTTGCGACATATCGGCATTGCCTTCACCCACATCCTTGCGCCTCAGCACATTCAACACCGTCATCCAGATAATCTTGATGTCCGTCCATAGGGAGCAATGGTCCACATACCACACGTCATATTCAAACTTCTTACTCAACGGGCAATGGTTCCTGCCATTCACTTGCGCCCATCCTGTGATACCAGGGCGAACCTCATGGCGACGCATCTGTTCAGTGGTATAAAGAGGCAAGTACTTAACTAGTAACGGTCTTGGCCCGATGAAAGCCATATCACCTTTCAACACATTGATAAGCTGCGGAAGTTCATCAATAGAGGTTGACCTGACGAATCTGCCCACTTTGGTAAGACGCTGAGCATCGGGCAACAATTTCCCTTTGGCATCCTTCTCGTCCGTCATTGACTTAAACTTGATGACTTTGAAAATCTTGCCATCCTTACCAGGTCGCTCCTGAGTAAAGAACGCACCAGCTCCCTTATTGGCAAAATGTAGCCAAATAGCAATGATGATTAAAAGCCATCCTATCAGCAACAACGCCACAAGAGCAATCAGAAAGTCGAATAGTCGTTTAAAGAAATGTTTATACATATTATTCAAAATGTTTCATTATTGCATTATAAGTATGACTCACCGTATAGTTATTCAGATAGAATTGATAGCCATTCTCTCCCATCTGATTAAGGTCAGAAGATAACATTTTGTCTACTATTGAAGTAAAAGCCTCAACGCTATTACTGGGAGCCCACATTCCATACCCATTTTCTGCAGCTAAACTTCCAGCATCACAATTAGGGTCAGTTACCGCCAGTATCGGCTTTCTGTTCATCAAATAAGGCAACAGACGGCTAGGATAGTTTGGAATGGTAAAGCGGTAGTCCAAAAAAATCAATCCAATATCGCAGGCATTGGACAACTTGTCGTAATCTTCCTTAGGGATAAAATCGAATAGTGATACGGACCTCGGGGTTTCCTCATTGACAAAATCCTCGAGCCTCCCGTATTCTGTTCCTTTTCCTACAACCACAAAATGGCAATCACTTCTATCCTTGTTAGCTCGTAAGCAATCTACAAGAAATGGAATCCCTTGCGGTTTTCCAAGATTACCCCCATAGATAAAAATAGGTTTGTCTGTCGGAAGTCCATATTTCTTACGAATTTCCACCATTCCTTTCTTTGAGCAATCCGAAACTTCTACTACATCATAACTATTAGGGCATATCTCAACTTTATGGGGATTCATGTCCGCATTGTGCTCAATCACGTAACGAACATTAGCCGGGCTCATACAGCCAATCCAATCAGATATTTTATATAGTTCTATTTCTTTCCTACGGAATGACCTATATAGCACTCCTTTCAATCCGGTTGTTTTTAACAGATTGATATCTACGGCATTCTGTGGAAATATATCCTTTAGCATCAAGTACGAAATCGCTTTAGGATTTAGTTTTTTGGCATAAGCAATCACCTTAGAGAATGTAATAGGTGGCGTAGAATACAGAATCAGATCAAATCGAACGTTTGATAGGTACTTCTTCAAAGCCGCCATAAACTGTCGTTCCAGCATTACCAGACCTACCCCCTTCTCAACAATACCTGCTTTTGTCAAATTCAATGTCTTTACTCCCAGAATAGTCACATCTCCTTCCTTATTTAAGGATGTTGCCATACCTGTACGTCGTTCGTATGGCACCATAATGTACATACAATGTCCTTCTGATAAGAACTTGCGCACTAAATCATTATAGATATTATGTTCCTGCAACTTCAATATTTGAGGAGACATTGTAAGGAAAAGAATATTCATGTTATTACAATCAATCGTTTGGACTCAATTTTAAAAGACTTAAATCGTATTGTTTAGTAGCAACTGGCTGGAAATAAAGAGCATCGGTTTTGTTTTCTCCATAAGGGAATCGGAAAACGCCAAATTGAAACGAACAATAAGGCAAAGCGTCTTTTTTTAACTTGTAAACTTCTTTAAATCCTTCATCCAGATTGCCTTGATACATGTGTATATAATTATCCTTGATACCGCGTCCCCTCTTCCGCCCGAACATTGCCTGTAACTTTGTAGGATTGATGCCATCAGGTTCTACCGTTGTTGAAAAGACATATTCCTCATTCCATTTGCACCCATAAATACACGAACCGTCTATCTGCGTCATCTCTATCAATTTCATGTCAGGTTTTAATAAGTACACACTGTTCTGCGCAAAGGGAGCATCAGTTGCATACAAAAGGCCTTCAGGTAAAGCAAATGCCACACATCCGCGGTACTTTTGTTCATTGCACACAGCCACGTTGACTGATTGGAAGTTGTCAGTCGCCTTCCATATAGCTGCTGAGTCCTCATAATCTCCTGTGTAAATCCATACGCATGTTCTGAAGGGATCGGCCACTAATGCATGGACATGATTGATGGCTCCCTGAGGAAAAGTGTACACCACTTCCCAGTTATCAACCCCAATACGCTTATATATGCATACGGGATATTTATTGCGATTACCTAAATAGCCGCCGAAATAAATACCATCATCAAAACCTTCTAAACTTTTTATCTCGGTAAAAAGTAGCGGTCTTATGCCTTCGCCACAGAAGTAACCATTAGTAAGCTCTCCAGTAACTAGGTTTAATTCATAGATAACGTTTCCAACTGAAAGCAAAACATTTTCCAAATCTAACGCCCATGCAGCACGCACACCCATTCGTAGGAAGCGATACAGAAAGTGGAAACGGCCCAAAACACGTTCCTTCTTGGTTTTTATGGCTGGAAGAGTCTTTACCACCTTGCCGTCCTTCATTATTATCACATTCCCCAAACGGTAACATATTAGTTTGCCGTCTGGGAGATAACAAAGTGGTGTTGTATAGCTCAATATTTTCATTATCTCTTAATATGCAGGTTCCATAAGACTTTTCCCGAGAAATAGTATAGTTTTGCCGCCCATTCTTTGAGAAAGTACAACATTTTGTATTTGCTTACAACAATACAAGGATAGACAACTTCCCAGGAGCCGAACTTTTTCTTATACGCACGATTACCAACCATATCAAATTCTTCGCAACCCTTGTCACGCCAATATCGCATAGCGGTATAAATCATGTACTCATTGGGACGATAATGCTGGAAGGGACGCAAACTGGCTCCGCCCCAAAAGAAGCACTTTTTGTTAAAACCCGGAAAAATGGACGTTGCGATAGGGGTTCCCTCTGGGTCTTTGACACGCAAGCACAAAACACATCCGGCCTTGCCCAAATGCTTAAGTAGGTGTTTTACCTTATCAACGGTATAAGTAGGAACCAAATTTTGTTTCGCAAAAACATCCAGCAATTGTTTATAATACTCTTCCGCAAATGCATCATTAGGCTCAGCTATTTCAAGCGTTGCGCCTCTACGTTCAAACTGTCGCACGAAGTTACGACAATCAGTCTTCATGTGTTTATAAAGCTCCTCATCCGTATAGTTGATACCCAGATCCAAAGTCTCTACTGGCTTTATCTGATATCCATATTCGCGATGCAGCCCTTCTGCCTCCTCCATCGTGATATCACGTTCGATAATTTGTAGATAAGTGCATTTTTCTGTCTGTTGCAGATAATCCACCAACTCCGGAAGAATTCTAATTTTCAGAGTGTTATCAAAAAGATCAAAGCCCATATAGGTGGTGCTCCAACCCGAGAATGGGCTTCCGATGATACTAACACCCATTTTCTTAGTCTTCAAACAGGTGAAATAGCCTATAAACTCGTACCCTTGAGTAATCCGCAGAATAATAGGTTCTGCATGAGTATCCTCGATGATGAAATCAATCCATGGCTTTGTGTTATTCACAATTTTATGCGGCATCGAATTGAACTCCAGCTCATCTATTCTATCATACGGTATTTTTGTGAAATGATAATTTGCCATTTATTTAATCTTTAAAATATCTTCATATATGTTAAAATACTGTTTATTCACTTCTTTAAAATTGAAGTTCTTTATTACTCTCTGACGACAAGCTTCGCTATAATGTGCTTTACCGTTTTTCCTGATTGAGCTTATAGCATCAAGTATTTGTTGCATATCTCCCGCCTCTACCACTATACCCGTTTCAAGGGTTAACAACTCAGGACAAGCTGTTCGGTTATATGAAATTCCAGGAGTTCCACACGCCATTGCTTCTGCAGTAGTCATCCCAAAAGTCTCTTGATAAGAAAGGTTTAGTAGGATGTCCGCCATCGAATAATACTCTGCTAACTTAACTTTACCTTCTTGGCGAGGAACAGCAATAATCTGAGGCGGTAAAGTACTTTTCTGCTCTTCGGTTACGCCAACAAGCATAATAACACAATCGTTGGGAAGCATTGTAGAAAGTTTAATGTAGTCATCCCATCCTTTTGATTTACTCCAATTAGCAGCTGCTGAAAGAAGAATGAATTTATCCTCCAAACTATACAACTCTCTCAGATTACTTTTGCGATAATTAAAACTCTCCGTATCTATACCATCATACACCACATGAATGGGATACTTCGAAAAGAAAGACTCTTCTACCACTCCCTTTAACCAATGTGAAACAGTTGCAACATGTAGGACTATCGGTGCTGTAAATAGCTTCTTCTTCAAATCGAATGCTTGTCGCGAATGGTCGAAAAATAATGAGGTCGGATACCCGTGGACACCAGGACAATTATAGCATCCTGTTTTCCAGCGATTACAAGAATAAGATTCAAAGTGTCCACAATGTCCTGTAAAAGGCCAGCAATCGTGAAACGTCCATACTACAGGAATATTATGTTTGATTAGATACTCAAACAATAATTTATAGTTAATGAAGTAGCCATGAATATTGTGCAGGTGAACGATATCAGGCTTAATCCTATCTACTTTACGGAGAAATAACTTGGTGGTAATTTTTGAGGCTAAACCATGGCGATCAAATAAACGGGTCATTATACCATGAATCTTAACATCCAAATCATTGCCAATCCTAATTAGCTGTGAATCGCATGGTATGTGTCGCCTGCCATATGCAATATAGCTTTTCCAGCCTTTCGCTAACGCCATCGTACCGATGTCACGTGCAATGGAGCCATTTGACCCATTGTTGGCATCTACATTTATTTGAAGAAGAGTTACTGACATTTGTACCAATTATCTTTTATTATTTCAGCTTTACTACAAGGTCCTAGATCCGGTATATCTGTCCCTTTTAAGAAATGGTTGATCAGCATCATCAGGTTCTCTGCTGCCTTTTGTGCATTCCATGTGTTTTGGATGGTCTGTAAAGCATAGTCACCTAATTCATGTTGCAAACTGGGGTTGGTAAGTAATCTTTTTGTCTTAGCATACAAATCATTAATGTCGCCATCTTTGTAAATCAGCCCAGTCTTGCCATCCTCTATCATGTATGGAACAGCGCCTATCTCGTGACTTGCCACAACAGCACAACCGCTATTCATGGCTTCATTAAGTACTGCCCCCCAACCTTCATTTCTGTCAGACGTAAAAATGCCTATTCCAGCATGTTCCATCTCAATACGGACTTGCGTGGGTGGCATTGCACCCGTTACTTCCACTTCGAAATCCAAGTTCTTTGCCGTAACTTCTCTTCGAACATCTTCTTCCATAATACCAGTCCCTATCATCTTTAGTTTGAACTGTATGCCTTCGGCTTTCAGACGTTGAGCTATTTGTACTGGTATTTCTGGATGTTTCCAGTCAATGAATCGAGCAACCCAAATAATTTGAATGGGATTTTTTGCTTGGAACATCAACTCTAAATCAGAATAATTCTTGGTCTCTGGGAAATAGCCAAACTTATAACAACGGTTTAGATAGCAACCCGTTAGTGAATAATCATAAGGAGTGTAAGCACTCGCTGCCAAGATATGGCAATCTCTGTACTTGATTCCCTTATACAAATACAGCGGAGCCTTCAAGTACCGCTTAGCACTTTTATACAAACGTTCGTTGTAAATGAAAGTAAGCTTATGTTGCTTTGTCCGTTCTGCAATCAATTGATCATATAAATGTCCTTGAATAACAGCATCTGCCTGATTTATAATATGAATATATCTTTCCACCGCTTTACTATCATTCATATCTAACTCGTGGACATAGTCTGGTAAATCTATAGTCCACCCCTGCCGTTTGCGATCATCCGACATTTTCTCCGTTGCCAGAAAAATGAAATTGCCTTGGTTTAATACGCTTAGAGCGTCTGACAAAGGTTTCTGATGATGGGTAAAATAGTTGGAAATGAAAACAATCTTCATACAAGTCCCATTTCTTTTCTTAATTCTTCAATTCTCTTGACACGTTCATAGTAGGTTGCACCATCGCGAATATACCATGCTTCTGATTCGGACTTTTTTATCGCTGGGATACCTGCCAACAATACATTACCTTCCTCAAATGATTTGGTACATACCGAATTGGCGGCCAAAGTTACATTGTTTCCCAATACAACTTTTGCAGTAATTTTTGCACCTGTTGCGACATAAAGGCCATCTCCTATTATCTTACCATTGCCAGACAAACATACATTAGTATGAATAACAGCATAGTTGCCAATCGTTACTGGAGAACCGACTACTATTGTGCCATAATGCGGTAAAGAAAGCCCATAACCAAACGCATCCGGATCAATAGTATATCCAAGTTTTATGGATATTTTTTTATACCTCAAATGATAATAAACACCCAATAATTGCTTCCACCCTTCTAAATGGCGATAATATGAATACTTACGCATTAGGACAAGGAAACGCATCATATAGTCCGGATTAATTCTTTCTATAATGCGTCGTTTTAGACCGGGACAGAATTCACCCGTATTCATCATATAATCCGCCTTAATAAAGAAGTAGAGTTCTTTCTTGCTATGTATCCTAATCATAGTTCCATATATTTAAGAATCTCTGAAGTACGCGATTCCCAATTGCGATTCTGTATCATGAATTCGCGTTGACGTAATCCTCTGTCACATAGGTCTCCCTTAGACTGGCACGTTATGCTATTCATCAAATCAGACAAAGCTTCAGGCGTTGCGTTGTCAAGTACCTCAACAAACTCCCCATAATCTCGCTTAACATGAGCAATCGGCGTTGAGATGACACATTTACCTGTAGTTAGAATCTCAAGCAATTTTGAGGGGAAATGAAAATCTATCTCTTCCTCAATGCGAAGGTTCATTAACACATCTGCTTGTTCATATACCTTAAAAAGTTCATCCATAGTTAGCATCCCTAAATACTCTATTCGAGAATCCTGTTTCGCAGCTTCCTCAATGATTGGGACATCGATTCCCTTTCCTGCGAATTGCACCTTAATTTTTGAATTCTTGTTCAACTTCATGGCTTCAAGAATCAACTTTGTACCATTCTGATCCCACAACATACCTGCACATACGAATGTGTATATATCAGATTCAGTTTCCTTTACTGGGAATAAATGGTTAATTACACTGGAGTTTATGCCACCATCTATCAACAAGAAATCTTTTCCCGGAGAATAATATCTGATAATTGATTCATTGATAACGATACGACCATCAAACTTAGGGATGTACTTTTTAGCTGACCGCTCACTAATCATATAAGCGAGCATAGTCGCCTTACTAAGCCCCAACCGTTTGGGAGGAACGCCTAAATCATAAAGAACAACATATAACTTGGTGTGTGACCAACGGCATGCCTTATAAAGAAAAGATACTGGTGGATCGTAGATGTTATAAACCAAGACTTTGTTATCTTCACCTTTATGTTTGTGTGCCCATCGTAAAACATAGAAAAAAGAATTGAGTCCCTCAAATATATTCTTGATAATTTTGATATTAAGAATAGGCAATAGAGTAACTTTCACACCCGTTTCAAAAGAAACTTCTTCTGTCCCAAACCACATTTTCCCACGCGGGTAGGATGGTGTAGGACGATAACTAATTATGTCTCGAAAACCTTTCTGCCATAATGCATCTGCAATACCATATAACACATTATTACCAGATCGTGTAAAAGCAGCATTATGGAACTTAGGCTTATCGGGCACCACACTAGATATAAACAATAAAGCCATGTTTTAGGTATAATATAATAACTTAAGATTTAACAACTCGTTGTTTACCTTGAAGCGCCAAAAAGGGTAGCCCCAAAAACAATGGATAGGAGAGAAATCCTTCCCCTTGTAAACACAAAACAATTATTATTACAAAAAACAATGCATCCTTAACATTCCAATAACGTCTGAGATTTGAATACACAGCTATGAAATAATAAAAGACTCCAACAACACCCCAAGCAATAAAAAAAGCAATAAAACCATTCCCTGTCCAGATATCTATAAGCCCAGTCCCCCAAAAGACGTTACGTCGAATTATTTCTTCATAGTACAAATAATCCAATAATCTACTATTTTCAAGCTCTGAAGTGGAAGTTTCATGTTGAATTTTATTTTGTAAAAAATCAAGACCTGTATAAACTATTGAAAAAACGACAGCAGTTAATAATAATAATAATAATTTATTTGGCATAGCCATCTTTTTATTTCGAATAACATAGTAAATAACCAAAGTGCCAAACACAAGATACCCAGTAGTACTTTGCGTAGAAAACAAAGCCAGAGACAATACTAAAAGCCTTTTTCGCCTATCATCAACATTATATTCACTTCTTAATAAAAGGAATAATGCTATGTTTAGATAACCTTGATATGCACCTGGTTCCCAAAACATACCCGAGTTTCTTGCATAAATTTCACCATAACCTAACAATTGAGTATAGAAAACCAAAGAAACGCCATCTGTACTGGTTAGCCTTATACCATACACTATACCAGTTGTTGAAAAAAAGGCGAATAAGACCAGACTTATTAGGGCTAACCAATACATTACATCCACGTAGCATTTTTCGAATTCCCTACCAACAGAACCTATTGCCAAACAACCAATTAATGAACACGTTATAAAGAACAAAATTGGAGACAACTCATTACCATACCCAACAATATGTAATACACTTATCAAGGCAAAATAGCTCAAATACAATAGAGTAGATTCAATAAGCTTTGATTGTTTCCTTTTCAAACAGACAAAAACTAAATAACATAGGCAAACGATATAACCTAGCCGATAATTACCATATGCAACAAATAACGGATTGCCGCTAAAACACAGCAGCAATAAGATCAATAAATGATTTTTGGATATAGATTTAACTCTTTTCAGCAGTCCCATTGTGGCAAATAATTGAAGTCGGTATAAACAACACGGAATAGTCGGAAAATAATATTAAATTCTTATTTAAGGCATCATTATCAACTCTTTAGGCAGTGGCTTATTGTTCCAGTAGTTCTCCAAGCACGCCTTATAAGCTTCCACATATTTTTTTACAGTTTTTTCATTAGTCTGTGCTTCTATACGTGTTTGGTAAGCATTTTTACGTAATGTCTCTCCAATTGACGCGTCAAACAATAGGCGAAGCATATTATCAGCCAAAGCCTGATGGTTGCCAATTGGTGAGATCAGAACATTTTGCCGTTTGAGGTTGAGTTTTTGAGTTCCCAACAGACCTGTATCTGTAGTAATTACGGGCAATCCATTTGACATAGCTTCCCGTATAGTGCCCGAAGTTAAATCTATCTTTAATGGTAGTAATGCGAATCGAGACTGTCTGATTCTTTTAAGAACATCATTATGAGTAGGAAGCATCCCCTCAAACGTAACAAAATCTTTAATCTTGTATTTATTAATTATTCCATCTAATATTTGAAGAAAATTAGGATCATCGCAACTACCAATAACATCTAATGTTATGTCTGGTTTTACCTGGTGTGCCAATCCAAAAGCCTCCATTGCTAAGTCTGCAGCTTTGTCAATATTTGCAGAAAAATACACGAAGTCGAAAAGCTTCTTGCATTCGTTTTTTTCAATGGTGTCTTCTAATGCTAAGGTAGTATTCAAAATAATAGCATCCGGATTAATATCATTTTGGATAAGTTGCCTATATTTTGTGGCTCGTGTTCCAAGGAAGTCCGCTTTCTTTATAATTCTTTTCTCTATAGCTGCCCTATGATAATAAGTTTCATCGTCTATTGAATAGTTCCTCTTAAAATCCGGATCATTAATCAATGTTTGCAGCTGTGCTATAGTTATCACATTCTCATAATTGCCCAACGCGCCCAAAGAATAATAAGGATTTTCAGCACCGATGAGATGGATTATTTGAGGTTGAATAGAATCAATTATTTTTTTAATAATTCTGCAATTCTTTTTGTACTCATAGTTTACTTTGTGGAATAAATGTCTGTTTATGAAAGGAATTAAATCATCATCTTCATTATGAAAAAAATGATAATTCACACCATTTACTGTAAATTCTTGTATTGAACTTTTCAAATTAGGGTATGGACTTACTATATGCAATTCAACCTCTTCGATTTTCTCAAACTCCTTGATTCCATTTGTAATCCAATTCGCAAATTCCGGAACGTCCAAACTCAAAGATTGATGAAACAGTTTCCTTATCATCCTAATTAAGGGATTTATACGAAAATGCAGTCTTTCATGAACAAAAGAGTTTGAGAAATGGCACAGCCATACCACCTTTATCTTTTTTTTCTCTGCCATAATTTTACAACACATTTATCATTTTCAAATATTCTGGCCACTCACCCATGTCCTTCCACGAATGCTCGCTCACGGGAAAACAGCCGATGCGGCCACCACGGGACTGTACTTTCTCCATCAGATGTGTAATATGGAAGAACTCACCTTCGGGTATCTCGTCAATCAACTCTGGATTCAATATATAGACACCAGTGTTCACCTGAAAAGTTTGTTCTGGTTTTTCCTTCAATGCTATCATCAAGCCATCCTCTCCAGTCTCAATCACGCCATAAGGTATCTTGAAACTTTTCACCATAGTCACAATGGTCATATCATTATGGTTGCTCACATGATAATCCCATACGTCACGATAATCCTGCTCGTTAATGCTATCGCAGTTAGAAACAAAGAACGGTGTCGTTATTTTGCCCTTCAACAGACTAACACTGCCAATTGTCCCCAGTGGCTTATCCTCCATGAAGAATTCAACATCATACTTGTGGTCCAGCTGACTGAGATAGTATTTCATCATATCAGCCTTATAGTTGACAGACATATAAAACTTATGGCAGCCAATACTTTCAAACTGATCCAAGATAACCTCAAGGATAGTCTTATCGCCAACGGGCACTAATGGCTTGGGTATAACATTAGTTATTGGCTTAAGTCGAGTACCTTTACCACCAGCCATAATAACTACTGGAAGATTTACTTTTTCGCGTTGCTGTGGTTCGGATTGTTTGAATAAATCCGACCAGAAATAAACATCTACCAGCTCTCCTTGCTCATTTACCACAGGCATACATTCTGCGCGAAGTTTGAGCATTTTCTTCCGCACGTCGTCTTTATTCTCAACTACACTGGCATATTGCTTGTCTTCACTAAGAATTGAAGAAACGGAGGAATTCATAGGAAGCCCCTTAATGATAGCCCTTTGGATATCACCGATAGTGACTATGCCTTCAAAATGATCACCAGTGAACACGAAAAGCATCTTTACTTTGGCATCATCCATTAACCGTAGCGAAGAAAGCAAACTATGCTCTTTTGTAATAATCCTATTATTTATACGATCAAATAAACTTGTACTCATATTTAGTGAAAATTCTCAATCATTTTTATTTGATATGGCCTTCTGCAAAAATCTTAGACATTTGTCAGGATCACCTTCTAATCTCTTATTCATATAGAGTTGGTAATTCGCCATTGCATCTCGCTCGGACAAGCATTTAGATAATGATTCTGTTGTCAAATCATCTTCTATTGTGAAACAGACATATCCAATTTTCTTGAGTTCTTTATACACAATACTATCTTTAAACAAATACACCTTTACACCTGTTCTTAGGCATAAAAATATGTTTCCTAAAGCTTGTTGGCGTAATGTTCCATAGATTGCATGACTTGCAGATTTTATTATTTTCTGATATTCAGTAATAGGCAATGAGCGAGTCAGCCAAAATGTCTGCGTCTTTTTTAATGCGCAATTCTTGATAAGTTCTTGGGGATCTCCGTTGAATCCATCAATTCCATAGCTGATTGGAATTATGTATTTACGTTCTGTTTCGATTTCTATGGACTTCAGAAATTCAAAAACATCAAGATGATTGTCGGTATAGGTAAGAGAGTGGTTTACAAGGATATTTCCCAATACCTTGTGCTGAGTATAATTGAAATCTCTTTTTAATATTGGACGGGGGAAATAGGCTGCATGAAAAGAAGATTGTGCTTTCTTCATTAATTCATATTCAATCTCCAAAGGGGCATAAAAGAAATCTATTCTTGACAATATCTCATCTTGTGATTTTCTTGGGAAGGGTGTCGAAGTGTTATGATTCTTACCGGTCTTTATGATGTGAAATGCAAACCTACAAGTCTTTCTCAAAATACCAAATATCAGTTTCCTCGCTGTCTTTTTATTATTCCTCTCCTTGTACTCAAGTGTCTTGGGCATGTACATCTGGTCGAGGGATATTAATGGTGAGTAACTACCTTGTTTATAATAAATATCATATCCCCAAGCCCACCATACAACAATTTTCCGATTATCAATATAATCGAACAGATAGTAATTGATATATGGTAAAGAGTGGAATACGATTACATCTATTTCTGGCTTACTAAATAAACTGATGTATTTCTCATAATCATGAAGGAGCTTGACTCTTTTATCTTTTATATTCTGAAATTTATATCCTACGATAGGTGTATAAAAATAGTAGAGATTTACAACACCTGGAACGGCATCATAATTGTCTGCCGGGCCGCTAAAAATTAATCCATCCTGAAATACATGGAGAATTACAATCTTGCCATTTTTCATAGGTAAATCTTATTTATGAGTTATTCTCTTAAGTATCGGTTTTAATATAGACTTAACCTCGTTATATTCACTAAGGCCAGTAAAACTACAAACGAGCAGAAATACAGCCATGCCCGTAAACATTTGTATTGGCAAAACAACCCAGTTACTTATTGGCAGATATTTCAAGAAAAAAACAGATAGGGCAACAGTAAAAGCCACTCCATACGATGGTGCCACGTCCTTAAGTTGCATCCATGAAGAATAATTTAGTATTTTCCCAGAATAGTAACTATTTAAAAAGAAAGAAATTATTGTAATAACGAGATTCGAATAAAGCATTGGCATAATACCAACAAAAGCGCCAATAAGAAGTGGACCTAATGCTATACACTTTTTTATGATTTCCAAACCTAAAAACAAATCACTTCTGCCTTGCACTTGTAACATATTCAAATTAATTGCGTGAAGAGGATATAAGGACATAGAGATGCAAATCAGTGGTAAATATGTGGTAGCATCATGCCATTTGGGGCCAATGAGGCAATAGAGCAATGGTTCTGATATTGCTCCCAAAAACAACATGCTTATGGCAGTGATGAACATTGTTGTCTTAATAATACGGCGATAAGCAGAGACCATCCGTTCTTTATCATCTTGGATATTAGAAAGAACAGGATAGGTAACTCTTTGAATAACACTCGTTATGTTTTTGGAAAATAACTGAGCAAAACCTTTTGCCCTGGTATATTGCCCTAAAGTCGCTGGACTGTAAAACTTCCCGACTACGACTTGGTAAAGTTCTTGCCATAAAGTATTAAGGAGCTGACTCAACATCAGTTTCCATCCAAAACCAAATAGTTCTTTAAAACTCACGACAGAGAAATGAATCTTTGGAACCCAATGGTTATTCATCCATAATAATATAGTTCTTAGAATTTGAGCTGAAAGACTCTGTGCAACCAAAGACCATACGCCAAAACCTATTAAAGCCATCGTTATTCCCACAATACCACTAGTAATAGAAGCTATCAGCGTTATCTTAGTCTGAGTCTTGAAATCAATGCGTTTTGTGAGTCGAGTCTGCTGAACCATTGATAAGGCTCCAATAACAAGAGAGAGAGAAGAAACTCTAGTCAGCGGAATTAATTCCTCGCGATTGAAAAAAGAGGCAATTGCAGGTGAGCAAAAGAAAACGGTGGCATATAACAACAGGCTCATAAGCATATTCAAGATGAATATGGTATTATAATCTTCATCTGAAGTATTTCGCTTACGTATTAGTGCGTTGGAGAATCCACCGTCTATTAAAGCACTACATATTGCAGTAAAAATAGCGATTATTCCCAACAATCCATAATCATCAGGTGATAGCAATCGTGCAAGCACGATACTAACAACGAACGATACTGAAAACTGTGCCACATTATCAACACCACTCCAAGCGACTCCTTTTACAGTCTTATCTTTTAATGATTGTTCCGCCATTTTATTAAACTAATCACATTGATATAAACGGGTTCTTTAGTTTTGAATATTAGCTATGTCCTTATATACTCTCTCCTTTCTTTCTGATTCTAGATAATTTGTAGTTAATGAATTCTTTTACTTAAGATTATTGAGGTCGGGGATTGCTTCTGTTTTACTGAGAATCCCCGTTGATTATAAAACATAATCGCAGACTCATTGTCTTTATCAACTTCTAAAAGCAGTTCTTCCATTCCTTCAAGTTTGCATGAAGTCAGAACAACATCTAAAAGTAAGGAACCTATTCCCAATCCTTGAAATTTTTGTTTAACTACTATTATGGATAAGAATCCTTTTTTGGTGTTGTAATCATTTACATAACATGAGACAAAGCCAGAAATCTCTTTCCCAAGGTACACTACGTAACATAGACCATTTTCCGCATATTTCTTAGAAAGCTTTTTAAGAACATCTGGATTGTTTATACTTTGATTAAATAGTGAATCCGAGCAAGATGACATGGCTGAAGAAATATCATCTTCCAAATAAATCTTATTAACTAGAATACTATTCATTGCAGTTTCCTCATTTTTCTCGCAAAGAATTTTGCAGCATTAGGGGATTTCCATATAGGGCCATCAAGTATCTGGATACTATCTAATCCAGGAAGGGTGTTTACTTCACATATCATAACATCATGTTCTCCTACTATTATATCTATGCCAAAATATTCTAGAGATGATAAATGATTGCATAAAGCATATACAGATGCTTTTACTTTCTCTATATTCGGTAAAAACTGGCCTGATAAACTAACATGTGTATCTGGGTGCTCTAAAAAACGTATATTTCCATCAGGACAAAACATGCGATGCCTGTTCATAAAATCACCATATTTTCCTGTTTCAAAATCAAACGATAAATTTAAGCCTCCAGCAGCCATATTACAGACCCCTTTTGATACTACAGAACCAAATCGAACATACGAGCTAATAATATCAATGCTACCACCAGAATATTGGTCATCATAATTACGTACTGCTACGATTCTTAATGTATTTTCAGATTGTGGCCATACTTCTCGCAGTTGACTATGTTGATAGAAGTATTCTGAAACTAAATAGCCATTAATATCTGAGAACTCAGTGCGAAGTTCTGCTTCGTAAACCTCATTCCCGTTTATATAAAATGAGCCATCTTTGTATTCTGCTTTTATAAAACCTTTTCCACCTGCTCCATTAGAAGGTTTCATAGCCAATGCTTTTTTATCTTTCAAAAGATTAACCAAATAGTTTTCATCTTTTGGTAAATACTGGGGCGAATCCATCAAATATGTATAATGGCCATCGTTCTCAACATAGAGATAATAACGAGGCATTAATCTCATTTTCTCGCCATTCTCCAGTTGAACCTCATCAGGAAGAACATATTTTAGTGTAATCTTATCGTTAATCCAAAATGCAAAATGGTTATTAAGGGGGTGCATTCTATAATAATCAACATCTGAAAGATAATCCTTATAATTTGATTCTGTTAGATCATACTGCAAGAGTCGAGTTGGTCTAAAACCCTTTTCTATTGACCAAATCTTATCTTCAGCTGAAGCATCGCACACGTTCCAATCTTTTATCATCATATCAGCAAGATAAACAGATCTTTTTTGATCAATCCCGATACTCTTAAAATAATTTACAAACAAGTCTTTAATCTCACCTTCTTGTGGTATTGCACTCATTTTTTCGTTTAGCTTCTGAAATAACAGAACTTCTTGATTATTCATATCTTTATTCTTTTTTTTTATATCTTTATTCTAACTATAATTTACAAATTTTTCTGAAACTCATTAAGTTTCTCAAGCCTTTTCTCATCAATAAGGCCGCCATCCAAATACTTCTTCAGGCATACGGTATCGTAGGTACTCATCTTGAGTGTATCCACACAATAGAACCAAATATCTTCCTGGTATTCAATGAACTCCAATTTTGTAATCAACTTCTCATCAATTTTATCCTTTGGAATCATCACCACACCAGAATCATCACATACCATGATGGCGCCATCGTACTTATCCTTCAATTCCTGCAGGAGTTTAGGGTCAATATCGGGACCATTTTGCTTATTCACACAACCAATAGGGCTGACATCCTGCAACCAAATAGGATACTTTTCCTTAATCAGAGTATGAGCATCACGTAACTTTCCATTGATAACAATAGCTTTAGCACGCTTGTACAGCATGATGTACTTAGATACCAAGTCACCAAATACCGCACGATCGCAGTTTACATTATAGACAAAAAGAATTTTGTCCTTAATGTTATCACATTCAGCCAACTGCTTATGCACCTCATAGTTGCTATTGTTAATAGCATAAATCATCTTCACCTCACCAGCCTTGAACATCTGAGCATTCAGAGCATGTACTCCTTCTATCTGACCAGTCTTACCAAGAACATCACCAATCTCTGTAGTAGAAATCTTGTTGGCCTCGATCAGGTCAAGTGCCTGTCTTTTAATAGCTTCTGTATCCATAATCGCTTAATATAAAATTTGGAAGTTCTTTTGTACATTACTTATTACCTCTCTCAGTTTCTGCATGTTCTCAGAGCAAACAATGTAGAAGCCAATGCGAACAGAGTCATTGAGGGCATCCACGATAGTATCACCTACCTTGAAATTCAGGCGATAATGCTTGATATCAGGTTCGTTCTCGATATAATCAAGGCCTTTTATCTCTCTTACCTTGCCACCACCATTTGGGGTTTCAAAGAACTTCAGTACGGCTGCTCGCTCTTTATACTCTGGTCGCAGAGAGAAGTCTTCATCATGAACGTTTCCTGTTGCACACTCCACCAAGTAACGATAGGTATCATAACCCGTCATATACTGAGTGATACAACTAGAAATCATATTACCACCACCACGAGCTGCAATCTCAATGAGATAGAACTCACCATCCTCAAACTTATACTCAGCATGAGTAAAGCCAAACTGGAGGTTGCTCTTCATTACAAAAGCATCGTTGGTTGCTCTCAGTTTATCGTAATCAAAGTTTGGATTATAGTGAGAGAACAACAGTTCATTGGCAATACTCTCGTTATGGGCAAAGTGTTTCTTCTCACTGATAGCCATTGTATAATGGCCATGAGGAGTTTTCACACCATCAATTGTAAACTCGGTACCAACGATGAAACGTTCTGCAAGGACAGACTTCTCTACGCGAGAGAATGACATGGATTCATCGAAGTGCTTGCGAATTTCTTCCTCATTGCTGCACTTAAACACGCCATGACTTGCATTACTATCAAGGGGTTTAATGATGATGGGCTTGTTGATTTCCTTTTGCAAAGCGATGGCATCATCAACTGTCTTACAGAACTTGTATTCCGGATATTTGAGTCCATGCTTCTTGCTGAACTCACGCATCAGAAATTTATCCGTAAAGAGTGCTGCAGTATCCTCATCCATTGTAGGAACATTAAATGCCTTACCAAGTTCTGCCACCATGTTCATCGCGATATCACACTCATCGCTCATTACAGCATCAATATGCTGCTCTTTGCCATAAGCAACAATCTTGTTCTTATCAAAGATGTCACTAACAAGCATCATATCTGCCTTTTTCATTCCTGGAGCTTCAGGGTCAGGATTTACAACCAAAGCCTTATGCCCCATCTCCTGTATTTTCTCAATCAGTGGCACCTGCCACTGTGTTCCAGGGAACACTAATATTTTCTTGCTCATTTTGAATGATTTATGAATTCCTGTATTCTATTTATACCCTCTACAATCTTGTCATCGTTGAGAGTAAATGCTAATCTAATATAGTTGTCAAAAGCCTCTCCAAATGCCACTCCAGGAATAACTGCCACATGTTGCTTTTCAAGCAAATCAAAACAGAAGAACTTGGAGTTCATTCCAGTTTTTGAGATGTCTATAAAGGCGTAGAAAGTACCAGCAGGTACTTGGAAAGTCAGTTCTTCTATTTTGCTTAGCTCTCTTATTAAAACATCACGACGTTTCTGGAATACTTCCTTTATGCAACCTGCATATTTCTCGGTATTTTTAATGGCTTCAATTGCAGCATATTGATTTGGTGTCGCAACGCAAACGGCAATATTCTGTTGGAGCTTAACAACAGCATTAATGAAACTCTCATCTGCCACAACATACCCTACTCTCCATCCAGTCATGGCAAACTGCTTTGAAAAGCTATTGATGATGACAATATCCTCCTTACGGCAATACTTTGCAATAGAAGGGAACTCTCCATCATATACCAACGAGCGATAGGCCTCATCATCAAAGATGAGAATATTGTTAGCACTTGCCATCTCTGCCAGTTCTTTCAGGAAAGTATCTTTGTAAATATATCCAGAGGGATTGTTTGGAGAATTGACAACAATTGCCTTTGTACGTTCGTTGATGGCTTTGAAAATTGCATTCAAATCTGGTTCGAAGCCTTCTTTGAAAGTGTCAATAATGACTGGCTTTCCTCCCAGCAGTTTTACAATATTCTCGTACTGTACCCAATATGGAGCAAGGATAATCACCTCATCACCGGGGTTTATACAAGCCATAAACGACATGTAAACAGCTTCGGTTGCTCCTATGGTGATAGCTACATTCTTCCCTTCGTATAGATTACCACTTTCTTTGGCAACCTGCTTGGCTATTGCCTCACGCAAGGCTGGAAGACCGGCATTCGGAGCATAATGGGTTTTGCCACTAATAGCTGCTTCGTATGCTGCATCACAAATGGCTTTTGGTGTAGGCACATCAGGATCTCCAAGCGTGAAGTCAATCACGTCATCATACTGCCTCGCCATCATAAAAAGTTGGCGAGACAGTGTTGGTGCAATGACTTTGGAGAGGGCAGATAGTTCCATTTACTTCACTACTATTTCAAGAACTCTGTTTATGTCTTCCCCACTCAGTTCATGATGCATAGGCAAACAAATAACCTCATTTGCCAGTCGTGTTGCCACAGGCAGATTCTCAGGAGCTGCACTGGGGAGTTCACGATAAGTGCTAAATGTGCTAATCAACGGGTAGAAATAGCGACGGCCCAACACCTCCGCATTCTTCATCTCAAAATATAGTTCATCGCGAGTCTTTCCATATTCCTCAGCATTAATGAAGATGGGGAAATAACTATAGTTGTGACGAACACCAGGCATATCATCGAAGAAACGAATGCCGGGGACATTACGCAAAGCTTCGCGATAGATCTGAGCAACTTTTTGGCGATTAGCAATAGCTTGATCAACCTGCTTCAAATTCAACAAGCCGTATGCGGCACGTACTTCATCAACTTTGCTATTGATACCAGGAGCAACAACTTCGGTCTCACCAGCAAAACCAAAGTTCTTCAGATAGTCTATGCGTTTCTTTGTCTGCTCATCGTGCATTACCAATGCGCCACCTTCAAGGGTATTATAAACCTTAGTAGCATGGAAACTCAAAGTTGACATATCACCAGCATTCAGCACACTATCTCCATCAACCTCCACACCAAAGGCATGAGCGGCATCATAAATAACTTTCAGGCCATACTTGTCAGCAATCTCCTGAATCTGCTTCATCTTTACTGGCTTGCCATAGCAATGCACTGGCATAATGGCCGTGGTTTTGGGAGTAATGGCAGCCTCAATCTTATCAGAATCAATGCCACAGGTCTCTTCTTCAATATCCACAAACACGGGTTTGCAACCATTCCACCAAATGCTATGCGTTGTAGCCACAAAGCTATATGGTGTGGTTATTACTTCACCAGTAATGCGCAATGCCTGTAATGCAGTCAAAAGGGGGAGAGTGCCGTTAGTAAACAAGCTAATATACGGTACTTTCAAATATTCAGCCAGAGCCTTCTCTAGCTGCTTATGGAATTGACCATTGTTGGTTATCCACTTACTTGCCCATATTTCTTTCAGCATTTCATTAAACTCGTCAAGGTTGGGCAACAATGGCGAGGTTACTGTAATCCTATTGTCGTTCATATAATCTTTGATTATTATTCTTTCACACCAGACATATCTGGATGAGTGAAGGTGTTGGAATTGATTTCTTCTTTCATCTCATCAATCACTTTGAGGAGGTATTGACCATATTGGTTCTTCAACATTGGCTTGGCTATCTCGCGCATTCTTTCCTCTGAAATCCAACCATTGCGATAAGCTATACCCTCCAAACAAGCGACCTTTAACCCCTGGCGTTTCTCAATTACTTCAACAAAAGTACTAGCTTCTGCTAAAGAATCATGGGTTCCTGTATCCAACCAGGCGAAACCACGGCCGAAAACCTGTACCTTCAGTTCACCATCATTCAGGAATTCCTGATTCACAGTGGTGATCTCTAATTCCCCACGTGCAGAGGGCTTGATATGCTTGGCTACTTCAACCACCTTATTGGGATAGAAGTACAGTCCTACAACGGCATAATTACTCTTGGGCTTTGCTGGTTTCTCTTCTATACTCAAACAATTACCTTGTCTATCAAACTCTGCAACGCCATAACGTTCTGGATCTGATACCCAATATCCAAAGACTGTTGCCTTTTGGTTCTTCTCTGCATCTTCAACAGCCTTACGGAGCAGTTTAGTGAAGCCTGCACCATAGAAGATGTTATCACCAAGCACAAGGCAAGCAGAATCATTGCCAATGAACTTCTCGCCAATGATAAAAGCCTGAGCCAGCCCATCTGGTGATGGTTGTTCGGCATACTCAAAATGGACACCATAATCAGAACCATCGCCTAACAGACGTTTGAAACCTGGTAAATCGTAAGGAGTACTAATAATCAGAATATCTCTGATACCAGCCAGCATGAGCGCACTAATGGGATAATAAACCATCGGTTTATCATAAATAGGCAGCAATTGCTTGCTAACCCCTTTTGTAATGGGGTACAATCTTGTGCCAGAACCACCGGCAAGAACAATGCCCTTCATAATTGCTAACAGTATTATTTAATATTCTATCTTTATCATTCGCTGTGCTTCTTCAATTCTTTTTGCACACTCGTTTAAATTTATTCCAGATACTACAATCTGACCAATATCATCATTACTATTGGTAAAAGTTCTAACTTCGTCGCCAGTCTGAATAAACATAGTTATCTCAGTATCAGGCAAGGTTGGTACAAACACACTCTTCGCTATACCAGTCTTATCAGATGTCAGCATCTTAGAAACAGAAGCTCTGGGTATTGACAATTTCTTGGAAAAAATCTCGCGAGGGTCGCCACCCAATGCTGTTACAACCATCATTTTATAATAGTTAATGCCAAGATACTCACCAGTGATATCGGTTAGACCATTAGCACCACCACGACCTGTTAATTCGATAATGTAAGCTTGGTCATCACGAGAAATGAAGTCTATATTTACTGCGCAATTATCAAGTCCTAATGCAGCAATAGCTTTACGTGCCTGCAAGTCAACATCAGCAGCAAGCGCATCGCTCATTGAATATGGCATATAGTGACCAACTGGAACAGCGGTCTTGCACATTACTGTCTCGTCACCATGAGGCAGAACAAACAATACTTCTCCTTGATAAACAAAGGCCTGGGCTCCAAATTCAACACCTTCTATAAACTCTTCAACAATGCAGAAATTTTTATGTGTAAGAGACATAACCTCTTCATAGGCTGATTTAAGTTTGTGTTCTTCTCGCACAATGCATATGCCACGACTTCCTTGCAAATCTGTTGCTTTTACAATTACGGGGAACTCTAAACTTTTTACTGCATCATTTAGTTCTGCCTCGCTATGTATATTTATAAAGCGAGCTGTGCGAACACCATTAGCCACCAGTTTCTCCTTCATATAGAGTTTATTCGCAGCACGTTTGGCGACCTCCTCCTTTATGCCTTGAAGATGTAATACGTCGTTGCAACGTCCTACACTCTCCAATCCCATATCGTTGCAGGTGATTGTAGCCCCATCAATCTTTTCCTTCTGAGCTATTTCCAATACCTCGTCTGGATGTCCGGGGTGTACTTCAGGATAGATTTTGTCTGCCAGTTCTTTACATGGGCCTTCTAAACCAGTAACTATCGTATAAACTCCCATTTCTTTGGCCGCTTTCATAAGACCTAAATTGCCACGGCCTGCACCATTGATTAAAAGTTTCTTCATTTCAATCGTTCAAACATTTTTCAAGTATTGCCTTCTCGTATTTCTCGAAGGCATCGTCAATTGACTCTCTATTTCCAGCTATTAGCGTAATATGTCCATATCTATTCAAGCTAGAAGTAATTTGGTGTACCTTCTCTCCTTTTTGTAAGTTGAATGAGAAATCAACTACATGTGGCCAGGTCTTCACAAACTCTTCATTTGGAACATGCTTAATAACACTGCCCTCCTCAAATGCGAAAAAGCGAACACCAGAGTATTGTACTGCTTTGGGGGAGGGATTTATTTCTTCACCCAAAGAAATCTTAAGCAGTTCATCTTCGAGATTAACACCTGTTGAAAGTGGAGTTAATGTAGATGTAATATAGTCGCCACCCAAGCGAGGGCTTGTCTCAATGACAAAGATTCCACGGTCGTTTATCTTCAGTTCTGTATGTGAAGGGCAATTCTCGAAGTTGAGCTCCTTGCCAATCTTTGCTATAATTTCACGAATCTTCTGCTTATTCTCATCGTTGATATTAGCTGGCTGGATATGACCTAACTCCACATTATAAGGAAACTCTGTGGTTTTCTTCTCTGTAAACTGAATGACTTCACTCTTACCATCGTGATGCAAGCTCTCTATGCTATATTCTGGGCCTTCAATGAACTCTTCGACAAGCACTGAATCAAGTTTTGAGACATCTAAAGCTTCGCTCATAGATTCCTCCAACTCCTCTTTGCTACGGCAGAGTTTTACTCCACGGCTACCAGAATTGTCTCTTGGCTTGATGATAACAGGATACTCAAAGTCTTCCACATCACTCATGGATTTCACCAAGCGGCCTTTAGCACAGGGGACACCACCTAACTCAAAACGTTCCTTCATCTGGAACTTGTCGGTACTCCACTGGGCTGTTTCTACTGAGTAGAACGGGAATCCGTACTTCTCTGCTATACGAGCCATCATGACCAGGGGCTTGTCGGTAGCAGCGGTGACGATGGCATCAATGCCATACTTCTCCACAACAGCACAATGCCCCTCATAGTCTTGGCCTGGCACAACTTCAAAGGCATCAACACAATCCTTGCACGTTGCATCCGCACAAGGATCTATGCCCACGGTATAAAGTCCCATCTTCTTTGCTCTTCCTATAATTGACTCTTGGAGAGGGCCAACACCGAAGATGAGAACCGCTTTTTTTTCTTGATACATTTACTTGATTTCCTTAATTGCTTTTTCGTAAACATCACAGATGAAATCAACTTGCTCCTCTGTCAATGCTGCATACATCGGGAGGGTAATTTCATTGTCGGTCACATACTTTGTCTGGGGCAGGACTGCACCAAGTTCTTTGTATGTTGAGAATCTATGGGCTGCAGGATAGTGAACAGAAGTCTGAACACCTGCTTCGTGAATATACTCACGAATCTTGTTACGACGCTCCTTTGTTGAGTTCAAAAGGACGGTTGGCAAGATATAGTTGCTAACAAACTCGGTATTATCAGCAAATGGTACTACAACGCCCTCAATCTTAGAAAGGCGGTCAATATAGTGCTTACGCACCTTAATTCGAGTCTCCAAGTCTCCAGGAAGCTTCTTCAACTGCTCAATGGCAATAGCTGCACGAATGTCATCCATACGGAAGTTGTAACCCAGACAGGTGATGTCATACTCTGTTGCATGACCGCTGGCACGCTGATAACTCATAGTGCTCATTCCGTGAGAGCGAATCAGACGGGCTTTCTTTTCCATCTCCTCGTTGTTGGTGATGAACATACCACCTTCGCCTGTTGAGATATTCTTATTAGAGAAGAAACTGAATGCAGCACAGTCACCAATGGTGCCAAGTTTCTGGCCTTTGTACTCTGACAGGGGACCGTGGCAAGCATCCTCAATCACTTTGAGGTTATGCTTCTTGGCAATCGCCATAATCTCATCCATCTTGGCAGGAAAACCAGCCATGTGAACTACTACAATACCCTTAGTCTTGGAGGTAATCTTACGCTCAATGTCAGCAGGATCAATGTTGATATGGTCAGAGCTAACAATGTCTGCAAATACAGGTGTTGCACCCACATAGCGAATGCAGTTACAAGATGCAGCAAAGGTCAGAGAGGGGCAAATCACCTCATCGCCAGGACCAAAGCCACACACCATACAGCAAACGTGAAGGGCATCAGTGCAATTCGACATGCTCACTGCATACTTTACCTTCCACATATCAATAAACATCTGCTCTAACTCAGCATTCTTCGGACCTGTAGAGATCCAACCGGACTTAATAGTATCATACGCTGCCTGAGCCTCACGTTCGTCGAAGTTCAGATTAAAAAGAGGAATTTTGTATGCCATAATACTTATATTTATTTGTTTGCGAAATATCTCCAAAGTGGAGCCAACATCACTGCTTCTGTGATGTGTCCGTCATGCATTAGCTTTATTACTTCTTGTTCTGTTAATAAATGAATTTTAATATCTTCTGTTGCTTCTGGCTTTGGTTTATTGCGAAAAAGTACATCGGTTGCTAAAAAGTGATAACACTTTGTCGTAGATCCACTTGCATTAGGAACGCTCATACCAAAGTCCATCCAGTTTCCACACGAAAATCCAGTCTCTTCCAATAATTCACGTTTAGCTGCATCTATTGGTGACTCGCCCTCATCCACCATCCCCGCACACAATTCGAAACAAACCTTTTGGATGCCGTGACGGTATTGCTCTTCCATGATGAACTTGCCTTCGGTAGTGATAGCTATTATGTTTACCCAATTAGGAGTTTCGGTGATGTAGAAGTCGGGTATCTCGACTCCATTTGGTAGTAGAACTACATCTTTCCTGACTTTCAGCCAAGGGCAGGTAAAGGAGTATGAGCTATCAAGAATTTGCCAATTAGCGATTACATTCACGATTATAAATTTTCTTCAGTTTCTTGAGCCCCTCTAGCAGCAATCGTCACCCTTTGGGATATCAATTGTTCCCCTTTTTACGGCCTACATTTTTTGATCTAGATTCTTTCCCTTCTCCTCGTGCTCAAAGTTGGGAATAAACTCTTTGATAGCATCTACAACCTGTGCCTTGGTGAAGTCTTCTTTTGCAAAGATACCTTCCAACTTATCAAAGAAGCCATTCACCTCGCTCATTTCATGGCGGGTGGTCTGCTCTACAACTCCAAGGGCTTTGAAGCGTTGCATGTCGATCTTCTCGCCTGGAACGAAAAATTCTTCAAAAGACTTCTCTCCTGTCGTATCACTTTTAAAGTATACGACAGGATACTTTTCTTTTTCAGAATTTGATGTCTGAGGTAAGATGGAAGATGGAAGAGTCATTTCTGCCGCAAATTGTTTTGCTTCGGCATCACTACTACATTCTTTCTTTTCAAAACCTTGTGCATCAACAAACCGGTCGCAGATAGAAGAGAACGTCAGCATCTGGTCCTCACCCAACTTCGGGAAGAACACCTCTCCCCCATTGCCAAGAATACAAGCCAACATACAAATCTGGCCACTCTCCTCGGGGCTTACGAAGTAACGCTTCACATCGCTTGGTGCAGCCAGCGGCTGCTTCTTCTGCAAGCGGTGAATCCAGCCGTCAGGCAAAGAGCCATTACTGAAGGCCACATTGGCAAAACGAGCAGTTGTCACCTTGAAATACTTGTTGTATGCCATCACTAAGTCTTCCATAATTCGCTTGGAGGCTCCCATGATGTTCACGGGGTTCGCAGCCTTATCTGTAGAGACACAGAAGAAATGCTTGGGAGGATAGACTGTGAGCAAGTCCATCAGCTTCTTTGCCTTGATGTCGTTGTTCTCAATCAGAGCCTGTACACTATAGCGGTCTTTTTCTGAACGCACGTGCTTATGAGCAGAGAAGTTCGCCACAATATCAAAACCCTTCTCTTCACGGAAAATGCGCTCAAAGATGGGGTCTGCAAAGTTCAGCGTATAGCAGCGGAACTCGTCTGGAACATAAAGGCCATTGGTCGAACGCACATCGCGCACCAGCTCTGCCAACCCGTTTTCGTTGAGGTCAATAACTACAACACTGGCAGGCTCAAAGCGCAGTACAGCCTTGATGAAACTGGATCCAATGGAACCAGCACCACCTATTACACAAACTTTCTTACCCTTAATCTCACGTGTCAGAGTCTCAGCATTCGCCTTAATATCTGGTTCAAACATGCTACTCGGACGGAAGGTAACACTATCACTAATGAATTTGTCTAAGTTGAACATATATTGATATTTATCTGTTTCTATTAACAATTATATCTATTGAAAGAAGCATTCAACTCCTTATCCAGTTCTTTCTTCTTTGCTGCCGCATTTTGGAAATAGTCCTCTATATGCGCACGCTCTTCCTTAAGTGACTGCAATGCTGATTGTATTTGGGTTATGTCAAACATAATTTGGTTTACTGTTTACAGTTTACTGTTTACTGCTGGAGGCTGATGGCTGATGTAGGATGGATGAAGTAGGATGTCGGAGGGTCAACCCTGATGAAGGGTTAGTGGTTCAGGGTTAAGGGTTGTTCCTTTCCACCTGTTAAGAGCCAAACAGAATGCGCGTAAGTTCTAATGACTCTGGGACGCAAAATATTTTTAGTTTCAAGATTCAAGTTTCAAGATTCAGGTTTCAGGTGTTTTAAGCCTGTGATTGGACTTCCTTTGAGGGAAGTGATGAACTTGCTTATTGCTTTGCTCAGATTGAGGCTATCATTATATAGTTTCTTGGCTGTGTCCTTTTCAATGAAACCGACATCAGTGGCTCTGATGATTTGGCTGCGCACCTCACCACATGAGCCTTTGGCAATATACAGGAAGTTGATAAATTCCTTGTTGCCATCGCGTTCGTAGCCCTCTGCTATGTTGTCCATGATAGAGCCGGCGGCTGCATGAATTTGCTGAACAAACCTCATGTCCTTATGGAACTCGCCGTCCTTAGTGATAGCATACACATCCTTACAGAGATCACGAGCCATCTGAAAGATGGTCAGGTCTTCAAAACGCTGGACTTTGGACATTGTGGTTTCAAGTTTCAGGGCAGCAGAGCTGCGGGGTTCAAGAACCATGTGAACTCAATCGTTTCCGTAGAATCCTATTTCTTAAAACTCAACTGTCTTTCGAGCATAACTGATACAGAGTCTGATACACGATTTACTATATCTTGTATTTCTTTACTCGACTGATTGCTGTCATCTGAATATGATGTAGAATATACTGTTTTCATCATTTTTAATTCTTAAAGTAATTCTCCATAAACGACTTATTATATTCGGGTTTAAAGTAATGTTTACGCTTTATCCATATAAAACCATCACCTTTGGAAATGACAGCAACATCAACAGGACCTCCTACCGTCTCTTCCCCAGGTTGCATTCTTCTTACTAAGGAAGTCAATGAAATAAGACTTTCCGCAACATTTGCTAAATCTTCTTTATCGAGCATATCTACAGTTAACAACAATGGATCTGTGTAGGTTTTGCGCATTTCTTCTGCTATTTGTTTTTGTACGACATTTATAATAGCTTCAGGATTCAAGGCGTTTATTGAATTCTTCACATTCTCGTTTCCTTGTACTTTTGCAACTTCGTTCTTTACAGCAGCCATTAATTGTGCTGTTGTATTAGCGATAACCTGGTTGATGATTTCATACAAATTAGGGTTAATTCCTCTAATGATTGTTTGAGTCACATCAATCTGCGCAAATGGACAAATGTTCACAGAAGGTCCAGTATTATCATTCTTTATATGACAGACTAAACTGGTGTCAACAACATATCTAAGCTTTCCATCTAATGCTCCCATTATCTTAATAGGCACCATTGAAGGGTATAGTTCATTTTCACCATAACCTATAAAAACCAAACCAGTATAATTAGAGTTCACTACTGGACATCTGACAAATTGATATAATGATTGAACAAACAATTCCTTGTCTGCGTCTTGAATAGGAACTTCTAGTGCAGATGCATAGAATTTCAACAATGCCATTTTTGCATAATCTTTGAATCTTCCTAACGAATAATACTCAAAACCAGATATTTTGGGTGCAGGAGCATTTGTAAGCATACTATCATTAATTGTTGCCTTGAAACTGGAATAAAAATTGGGATTATCAGTTGAAAGACCTGTCCTATTTTTAGTAATAATTAAATTAGCATTATAGAATTCAAGCAACAGCATTTCAAGATAATTCTTTTGATTATAGTCATCAACAAAGAAATTTTTTAAATATAGATAGTCAATAAAGTCTTTTTGGTACTGTTCTACCGTATCCTTCTTTCCGTGGGAAAGCTGTTTTCGATATTCCTTAATTATGATTTCCCATGGCGTACCTAAGAAAGATGCATAATTGTAAGTCATTACAGAAATGGGCTCATATTTCGACAAAGTAAATATTTTGTTCCCACAATTTACTACTTTATGCGTGTTTCCAACCGTAACTGCACTATCTGCTGCAATTGCAACAGATTTTCTATTTAAAACGGCAACTATCGCAGTCATATTTAGTTCTCCTTAGTATATCTAGCTATAAACATATATTTTGGAATCTGGCGACAAAGGTAGACATAAAATTTTTGTATGACCTTACGCTAAAATGGTCATTTACGTTTTTCTCACCGTCTACTTATTAAGCCCAACATCCTGTGCCTCCTTGATGGAGTTCCCTTCGACACTCATCAAGCTCTGTGGGATACTTCAGGAAATCCTTCACCAACGGGCACATCTTAATGGCCTCCGGCCGTGTTCCAAACACTAACATTACTTTTTTCATACTTCTATTACCTTATTTTACTTCACTAAACCCTTCTTCTCATTCATCAATCTCTGCATCTTCCTTTTGGAATAACTTCACTAATGACTTGATTTTGTCCTCCTTTGCACAATTATCTATCAACTCACGCATATTATCTAACTTATATACAGCAGATGCTCTTTTAATTAACTTATTTTCCAAATAAACATATAAAGAATCTTCATCATCATTGTTACCAATAAAGTCTTTACCAAACACCTTGGTAAAGTATTCCGATTTATTAATCTTATCAATATCAAAATAGCTCATTGTTGGACCCATTGACTTAAGTTCTGTATCTTTGGTAGCTTCCTTAATACTTTTCACATGAGCATTATCCTTTGTTATGTCATCATCTGTCACAAAGAAGACTACTTCTGAAAATTTTTTCAAGGCTGTTATAAGAGATTCTGATACAAATGGACCGATAGAAATAACATTTACAGACTTATAGCCAAAATTATTATTACGTTGAGCAAGTTCCTGAATAAATAGCTCCTCGGTTTTCCCTTCAACGTAAATTGAACATTCTTGTTTTTCTACATTTATTGTATCATTCTTGGTTTCCATGAATTCCTTTAAGCTATATAGATCTGGTTCTGCCGCACTACGGTCATGCCTTCTGCCAAATAATGGCATCCAACCATTGTTACTGCCCCAAATCATGTTGAGCGAGCAGTTTGGTGTGTTATAATAAAAAGTGATAAGACCTCCTATAGGGCCGTTACTATTTCTATTTCCATAACCATATCCTCCATAGTATTTAGAAATGGCTTCCCAATACTGCTGCCGCATATCATGAGGAAGGTTTTCGTAAAACAAAGAATCAAGATTCATTACCGTATCTCTATCATCATATTCAACAGCAGAGAACACATCTGCTACCTGAGTATCTCTTAATCTGTCAATACCTTTACGAAATCCAAAGGCTGTTACCAAATACACATTTTTTATTCCTAAGGATCTAGCTTTTTCAGCTATCTCCTTTAATTGCTCTCCCGACTGATCTCCTGTTGCAATTATATCATCAACTAAAACAAGATTATTTATCTTACCTTCTTTGACAAACTCAAACGTATCTTTTGACAAAAAATAAGATGAGCTCAGGTCATTGATCATACGGAAGTTATAAGCTATCATTGCACCACTCTTTCCATCACTCCCAATTGGCATATAGAGTGTATTGCCAATTGTAATAACATCATCTTTTTCGCGAGCATGACGCAATAGCTTGGAATATGCTACACTAAGGGCAGTATTTAAGTCATCTTCACCTATAACATTCAGATTCTTTATTACTCTTAGGGCTAAATCATAATGACCCGGCTCGAACTGAAGAATCCAAGACATAACCTCTTCTACAGGTTTATCAATAGGCCATGTTTTTATAATCTCTCTTATTTCCTGAAGACGAACTTCCAAATATCTGGGATATTTCATGGTAATGGCATCAATATATTATTCCAATATTGTAGTATATTGGTCAATAACATCAAAATATGTATTCAAAAGTTCGGCGAATCGACCAAGGACAATCCCTTTATGCATTTTTGCTCTCATTTGGTTTTCAACTCCAGTGCGGATAGTCGGCATAATTTTAATATATGACACACCATCTACAAGAGTTGTGATAAAGCGTAGAACAACATCATCATACTGACAATCCCTTGGCTTATGCATAAGCCTACGCTTGCCGTCTTCTACAATAAATTGCCAAGTATCTATTTTTTCTTCCTCTATAAGATCGCTGATTTGCTTCTTTAAATCAGGACATTTTTCTGCTTTTACTAATATATACATTTTTTCTTTATATAGGCGTATTATTACTCTGAATCTGGGAACGGTTCTTTGATCCGCTTTATCTCTTTTGATTAAAATATCATCGGTTTGTCGTAGATAGGCATCAACTGCTTAGAGATACCCTTAGTGATTGGATAGAGGCGGGTGCCGGAGCCTCCGGCTAATACTATTCCTCTCATAAATTCACTGTGTTAATTTATGCATCATCGGCGGCGTCTCGGAAGAGTAAGCAGGCTTTAATGACTTTGTCATCGCATGTTACAATCATCACATCTTCATGCGAGCATGGATGAATATTATTGCAACACTCCTACTCTTCTCTCAACTTGCACGATAATTCATTTATTATATATATTATTTTCGTATAAAAAGGGCAGGCATCGAAACTTATTGAACCGATAAAGATGTCTGGAGGCTGATGTGTGAGGGCTGATGCGATACACATATCTGACTCTGAACTTCTTTAAATACTTATGAGAGACCTAATAAGAGCCTGCCCTTGTATTTGTTAATTTGTTAATTGTTAAAAGTATCGTTATATTCTTTAGGCGAACACGAATCATTTATGATGGCTGATGGCTGATGTGCTACGAGATGGAAGATGTTTGATGGATGATGTGCTACGAGATGGAAGATGTAAGATGGCAGAGGGAAGAAGGAAGAATTCTTCGATTGATGTAAGATGGCTGGAGGCCGTTATATCATTGTTTCATTAATCTCAGCTTCCTATTTCCTTGAGCAAAACAGCTGGGACGAAAGCAATGGCGACACTGGCTATACCTTCAAGTTCAACGACCACACGCTTACAGCGCTTGACACGGCGGATGACTCCAGTGACACCATTGAAAACACCTCCTGTAATCAGGACACGCTTGCCGACCTTACCAACTACC
>JAEEGL016179310.1_pt1 | contig 50332 bp, 43 predicted proteins | sample 9134231 | NCBI WGS metagenome assembly JAEEGL01 (sample SAMN16246548, study PRJNA631951) | gut metagenome | biome: gut microbiome; feature: rumen; material: fiber-attached | host: Bos | place: Iran: Karaj | collected 2018-10 | reverse complement strand
GAGCGGACCCGGCAAATCCACGCGCATCCAGCTATGGCCTGAGCCGTATCCGGATTCGACGGTTGTCAATGGCGACAAACCATTTATAAAGATACCAGACAACGATATTTTGGTATGCGGATCTCCATGGGCGGGAAAAGAAGGCTGGAATACCAATATCATGGTACCGCTGCGTTCCATTTTTTTGCTGGAGCGAGATGATGACCATAAAGGCAATTCCATAAAGGAGATCGGCATAGGAAAAGCTTTTCCTTATTTGCTACAGCAGTCGCACTACCCCAAAAATTCTGACGAATTACAGAAAACAATACAACTGCTCCGATCACTTAATGGGAAGGTCTGGTTTTATCGATTTCGTAGTGCCCCAACAAAAGAAGCTGTCCAATTGGCATACGAAACTGCACGGCCAAGGGGATAAACATGCTGGAAGCCAGAGTATATACTTTTGAAGAAGTATTAGACGAAAAAGGCTTTGTCATTTATACCAATGTCGGATGCAGCATGTTACCTTTGCTTCGGCAGAAACGGGACGTCATTGAAATACGCAAAAAAGGGCCCGGCAAATGTAAAAAATATGATGTAGTGCTATATAAACGCGGAGAGACTTATATTCTGCATCGGATACTGAAGGTGTTGCCGGAAGGCTATATCATCGCCGGAGATCATAATACATTTCTGGAAACTGATGTTATAGACATGATGATTCTTGGAGTGATGTCCCGGGTCATTCGAGATGGAAAGACCATTACAATGGATAATATATGGTATAAGATATATGTGCATCTGTGGTGTGACGCATATCCGTTAAGGATGTTGATCCTACGTCTGAAATCAAAAGTATGGCCTGTGCTTAGCAGAATCAAACATAAGATAATGAAAGATTCACCTAGTAACACAGACGTTTAGAACCTTATTCATTTATGCTTTATGAGAATGAAATGGTTTGTAGTTTTGTTACGATAGAGAACAAGTATCATGAGCAGTTTTGATAGAGTAAAAAAGGTAATTAAAGGTTCAGTATTGAAAGCTCTACTCCGCTGGTCAAAGCCAGTACGCGGGGCAGTGTTGGTTATCAGTTTGATTGGCGTGACAGGCTCTTTGCTGTCTTTAGGCGTCACGCTGGTGACAAAAAGTTTGGTCGATGGAGCGACTGGAGGGAATGCTCCTGCGCTGTGGCGATGGGGAATCGCATTGGTAGCTCTAATAGTGCTGGAGAGGCTGTTGTCCGTTGCCTATTCAGCAATCAACGTTAGGGCTTTTGCGCGTTTCCAGGCGGAGATGCAACGGATGGTAACGGCTTCGGTGATAGGCAAAGAGTATGCGTATCTGAAACCGTATCACAGCGGGGAGCTGCTGAATCGCGTTAGTTCTGATGTTGATGTGGTCAAAAACGGCATTATGGGGCTTATACCATCGCTGTTGCGGATGCTAGTATCATTTGTCGGCGCAGCTGTAATTCTTATCAGAATGGATTGGCGATTTGTGCCGGTGATCATCATAGTCAGCATTCTTGGCTTGCTCATAACTATGGTCTTCCGCAACCCCATGAAGCGTCGGCATAAACGCATGCAGGAAGCGCAGGGCGCCTTACGTTCGTCCACGCAGGAGACCTTTGAGAATATTCGTATAGTCAAGGCTAGTGTGTCTGAAGAACGTGCCATAAGGCAGATTGAGGAAGACCGAACCAGGCTGGTGAACGAGCAATTGCGCAACGGCAGATTATCGATACTGATGAACCAGGGAATGGGATCGATGTTCGACATTTCATGGTTGGTATGCCAGCTATGGGGCTGTGTGAAAATATACAATGGCACATTCACATATGGAAGTCTTGCGGCTTTGATCCAACTGGTCGGACGTATCCGGGCTCCTATTGCCAATGCAGTTACCTTGGCAAGTCAGGCTTATGGTGTAGTGGCGTCTGCGGAGCGTTTGCAAGAGATCATCGGTCTGCCAGACGAAGACGAGGGCGAAAAGCTGGAGAGCTTTGATGAGATCAGACTTGAGCATGTGTATTTTCAGTATGATGAGAATAATGATGACGTGCTTGCCGACCTCGATAGCGACATAAAACGAGGCGACTTTGTGGCGCTGACAGGTATCAGCGGCGGCGGAAAGACATCAGTATTCCAGTTGTTGCTGGGGATCTACAGGCCGACATCTGGAAGTGTTTCCTTTATTTCAGATGGTAGTGCAGTACCTGCATCCAAGGGCACACGTAGTTTGTTCGCATATGTTCCGCAAGGCAATACACTTATGAGCGGAACGCTGAGAGAAAACATAGAGTCGTTCACAGACCATCCATCTGAAGAAATGTTGACATCCGCCATCCAAGCCGCTTGTCTGGACGATGTGGTTGCGGAAGTAGGCCTTGATGCGAAGCTTGGAGAGCGGGGAATTGGGCTTTCTGAGGGACAGGCGCAGCGTGTAGCAATCGCGCGAGCGTTGCTTTCTGACGCGCCGATACTGCTGCTTGATGAGGCTACAAGTGCTTTGGACGAGCAGACCGAAGCGAAGTTGCTTGAGAATATTGGCAAGATGCGGGATAAAACGGTTATCATTGTTACGCACCGTCGCGCTGCGCTGGCGATATGTGATTATCAGCTGCATATAGAGAATGGGCATATGACATGCATCGAAGGAGCGGCACGGTGAGGGCAGTAATAATCGGAGATGTCCATGGCTGCTACAAGACGCTGAATCGCCTGTTGGGGAAAGTCCAGATCGGCGACAACGACCGGCTCATCATGCTGGGAGACCTGTTCGACAGGGGATTAGAGAGCTGGGAAGTGTTCCAGACCGTTCAGATGCTGGCGGATGATATGGGCGAAAGGTTCGTGCTGCTGCGGGGCAACCACGAGGATTACCTGCTTCAGCCCAAGCTGACGTTCTTACAGCGTATTACATGGGAGAGAGTCGGCAGGGGAGCGACGGTCAAGAGCTTCAAAGCGCACGGTGAGAAAATGGAGGACGCTGCGCCCTGGCTGAATGAACACTGTCAACTGTTCTGGCGGGGCGATAATTTCCAGTGTGTACACGCCGGGCTGAAAGTCGATCCGATCGAAGCAAATGATACCAGCACGCTGATACACGACCATGATATCGTGCTTACAAACAAGTATAGAGTCCCGCTGACGATCGTGGGGCATATCGCACTCAATGACCCGACATGGTTCGTTGGCGACGGGAAGACCACGCAAAAGCTTTCTTACTGGGGATGGCATGAGCTGCCGAAAACGGGCGTGATCTGTATAGATACGGGAAGCGGCAAAGGCGGCAAACTGTCGGCGCTGATCGTCGAGGACGGACAGTACCGTCTAGAAAGCGTTTAGGGCAGGGGATAGTTTGGCATGTCAGACAGCGAAATAATCCGCTATATGTTTGTCTCGAAGGCGACAAGGCGGGTACGCGAGATACTTGAAATACTGAGGCAGACGGGAGCAGGCTGGCTGATCGTTATCCTGCTCATCGGTCTGTTCGTTTGCTTTTTTGGACACTGGTTTAGGCGCGTGCTGCCGTTCTTTGTCGGCCTGGCGGTAGGGTTTGCCATGAGTTGCATATTGAAAGACATTTTGGCAAGCGACGGCAAGATAACGCCAGGCAGACTGAGCGACGGTATCACTCTGTTCATTAACAGGGTAAAAGAACTGGGCATGGGTTATCTCAGATCCATCTTTAGAATAAACAGCCCCAAAACGGTTACGCTAATTATCATATGTTCGCTGGTTTGCGCGTGTCTGGGCGCGCTGCTGTGCAGGCTCACAATACCGGTGTGCCTGGCGGTGCTGATATATACGTTTGCCAGCATATTCATGTTCCAGTCGGAACATGTCACGCTCTACTCTGCGGTGATTGCCGCGGTCAGCTTCGCGGTGCTTGTTCTGTTCTATAACCAATTGTTTATAGTATTTTCAGCGGCGGCGGGGGCGGCGTGCGTCGGCTTCGTGATCGCGTCGACGGATTCGGTCGCGCTGACCATTATTTATATCGTTGCTGTCGTACTGTTTGCCTCAGGCGCGGCGTTCCAGTTCATACAGTTCCGCAAAAGACGCAGGGCCATAATGGAAAAGAAAAGCATATCCGGTAAACCGGCACGAGACTTGACCTGAACCATGAACGCAGGACTGTGAAATATGGGCTACTCATTTTACAACATACAAATAAAAAACAAGGGCAGAGCGGTTGACGTTGACCGGGTGCTGGAAGTGCTGACTGCCGGGAAAAACCTGAGGACGGCAGAGGCGGAGGAAGAGGCGGACATAATAATCGCCATTCACCCGGGCGAAGAGAACGGCTGGGCCACGGTGGTCTCCGACCTGTTTGACCAGGATGACCAGGCGCTGGCCGGTTATGCCCGCAGTCTGTCTGATGCGTTTCAGACAGAAGCAATGATCATCGGCTGCTTCGACAGCGATTACCTGTTTTTGAATCTGCTGGACTCCCGCAACGATGTGGACATATGGGCAGCATGCGGCCACTATCCCGGCAAAGCCCCGCGCAGGAGCAATTTCAATGCCTGGAAAGACTATGTGACGGATGTGAGCGCATTCCGCGAAGCCATGCGCAAAGACCGCGTGTTCGCGGAAGAGTGCCTGGAAGAAGTCGATTCTATCATATCACTTCCTGCGAAACAAAGTCGGCAGTGCGTGGAGACTGCGGCAGAGGAAGCGGATTTCATTTGCTTCCGATATATGCTTGCAGGAGACGAAAAATCGGATGACCCGCCGCGTTTTGAACTCCGCAATTGGCAACCGTGCGAATGCCATTTTGTAAATCCAAACCTTATAGATTTTTTGAATCATGGAGGAACTTCGAGGGGCGTTGCGGTATTCATCGGAGGAGAGCCTTTTGATACACACATGGCTGAAATCGAAAAAGTTGAGATCCAGATGCATGGACCGAATGGTGGCTGGGTGCACTTGCCGGTGAATATGAAGAAGGTGGACGCTGAAAGCGGGTTGAAGGGCTTTTATGGAACCTGTTCGTCTGTACAGATTCCTAAAGCAATACCGGAGGGCTTGCCAGAGAAAAAACGAATGGATTTGGAGCATGACCGCAAAATAATAGTCCGTTTCGTGCTTCGAAGAGGCTACTGGCAGGGTGAACCTTGCGAAAAAATCCAGGTCTGCCTGATTCCTCTGGCAAACAAGGCTGGGCAGGCGGGTACAGTCCTTTCAATCGATCCATTTATTCCATTTTAGATAATCGCAACGCTGATACTAAGGAAACTTGACACATCCGTGGATCAATATACACGGAGGAGATGCTGATGAAAAACATACGAAAGATACTGATAGCTTTAGTCGCCGCGATGGTTGTGACAGCTGTGCTGGCGACAGGCGTGCTGAACCGCGTGGATAAATGGGTGCAGGATCTGCTTTACCAGCAAGGCGGTGTGCCTTCAAACGAGATCGTGCTCATAGGCATCGACGAGGAGACACTGGCGGAGCTGGGCCCGTACGGTCCGAACTACCGTAATTACATGGCGTATGCGCTGGAAAAACTGGCATCCGATCCTGAAAACCTGCCTGCTGTGGTGGCTATCGACGTGCTGTACGAAGGAGAAAGCGGCACTGCGGCGGATGAAAAGCTGGCAAATGCTGCGGAGAAACTTGGTTGTGTGGTCACCGCTTCCATGGCAGAATACGGCGATATCATAACGTGGGAAAACGGGCGCGCGGTAAGCCGGCGCACCGGCGTTGTGGATTATGTGGAGCCTTACGAGGCGCTGCGCGACGTGACTGTACAGGGGCATATCAACGCCATGACCGACAAAGACGGCATCCTGCGCCACGCGCTGCTTTGCGTAGAGAAGCCGGATGGGGAACAGGTGTATTCCATGGCGGTACGCACGGCGATTATGTACTCGGAGTCCAAAGGCCAGGCATTGAACCTTCCTTCCGTGGACGCCGGAGGGAACTATTATGTGCCTTTCACCGGAAAACCCGGCGATTATAATGATGGCTATTCTGTATACAGACTGATCATGGGGCAGATCCCGTCCGCGGCCTGGGCGGGGAAGATCGTGCTTATCGGGCCTTATGCCACGTCGCTGTCAGACGATTATTTCACTGCGGCCAGCAAAGGCTATAAGATGTTCGGCATGGAATACCAGGCCAATGTTATACAGAGCCTGCTGGACGACAACCTGAAGGTAGATGTACGGGAAAGCGTCCAGCTTATCGTCATTTTCCTGCTGCTTTTCGCGGCTGCGCTGTTCTTCATCACAAAGAGGGTGAGCCTGGGTGGAATGGTCTGTGCTGGAGCGATTCTGGTCGGTCTCGCTGCCGCGTACATGCTTTATCTGGCCGGACTGATTGTGCATGTCCTGTGGTTGCCTGCGGGTGTGCTGGCGCTATACCTGCTGGCATTGGCTTACCATTATTTCCAGGCGTCCCGTGAACGGCACCGCCTGGCATTGGAGAATGAGCGGTATATCACAGAACTGTCGCTGGCAACGCGAATCCAGGCGAATTCGCTGCCCAAGGAGTTTCCACCGTTCCCGGACAGAAATGAATTCGACATCTACGCCTCCATGACGCCTGCCAAGGAAGTCGGCGGCGACCTGTATGACTTCTTCCTGATTGACGACGATCACCTGGCTCTGGTCATCGGCGACGTGTCAGGCAAGGGCATACCTGCGGCGCTGTTCATGATGGTCGCGTCTGCGCTCATACACAACGCGGCAATAAACGAGATCAGCCCCGCAAAAGTGCTGACGCTGGTCAACCGGCAGATATGTTCCCGCAACCCGGAGGAAATGTTCGTGACCGTATGGCTGGGCGTGCTGGAGATCTCGACCGGCAAGCTTATGGCGACAAATGCCGGGCATGAGTATCCCGCACTAAAGCAGGCCGACAAGAGCTTTGAACTGCTGAAGGATAAGCACAGCGTGGCGATCGGCGCTATGGATGGCGTGAGGTACAGGGAGTATCAGATCCAGTTGGAACCCGGCGACAAGCTGTTCGTGTACACCGACGGCGTGGCCGAGGCGACAGACAGCAACGAACAGCTCTTTACCACGGCACGCATGATAGACGCGCTGCGCAAAGCGGATAACGGTACGCCGGAGGATGTGCTCAACGCTGTCCGCGGCGATGTCGACCAGTTTGTCGGCAAAGCGCCGCAGTTCGACGATTTGACGATGTTGTGCCTGAGATATAATGGACCGCAGAAGCAAGAAGAATGATGTCGGATAGATGATCAACTAGGCGACAAAATAACAAAACCCTTGCAAGTTTGCAAGGGTTTTGTAATATGGGGGGAGGATCAACTTTCAGATGACTTTTGTTATGGTCAACATGTTCTGACCATCAGTATACTCATACTCGATACTGTCCATGCTTTTTTTTGCCATATAAATCCCCAGGCCTCCGATTTGTCTTTCCTCAGCGGAAAGGGTGATATCGGGGTCTTTTTTTGCCAACGGATTATACGGCACGCCACTGTCGATAAAGGTGATCGCAACTCCTGTGGGATCGTTTTGCTTGGCGACTCGGATCGTTGCGGAACCTGTTCCCGGGGCGTAAGCGTAGTTGGCGATGTTCACAAAAAGCTCCTCGACCGAGACGTCAACTTGCGTTTGCGCTTTTGGAGAGCAATCGAGCTCCTCCAAAATCTTGTCCACAAATGCGAGCACCTCGTCCAGGTTTTCCACCTTGGCTTCAAGGGTCAATTCGCTCACCGCATTAACTCCCTAATTTTTATTATGCCGGGATAAGAGGCGTAGGGGAACCGGGGCAGAGCAGTTATATGCTCGCCGTTTTAGTTGATTCTGCTTATTCTTCGATGTTCAGGATATCGACGAACCCTGTAAGCTCGAATACTTCCATGACGTCGGGGCTAACGTTGCGTATGCACATACTGCCCTGCCTGTTCATGGTCTTTTGGGACGCGAGCAGAACTCTCAGACCTGCGGAAGAAATGTAGACCAGGTCGGTGAGGTCAAACACGAGGTCCTTGATGGAATCCATTACCGGACGAAGCTCGCTTTCCAGCTGGGGCGCAGTGATGGTGTCCAGGCGTCCTTCAAGCGCTATGGTGAGGCTGTCGCCGTTCTGGGTCTTAGTAATAGTCATATTATTCAAACTCCTTTGCTGTAGCAGATGTATTGCACTAATCAAATGCACACTTACATAGTAATGCTATCATAAATGGCTCATCGACAAAACCGTATATGTGTTAATTTTTCAGCACAACCTGACCTGTATAAGGCTTTTTTGCCAAGTATAGCCTTGCTGCGAGCTGTTTTTTTTAGTCTGCACTGCTTGGCGGAGTATCAAGCCGCTGGCGAGCGACCAACTCGGCGAAAATACCGTTCTTGGCAATCAGATCCTCATAAGTGCCATCCTCAGCAATCTTGCCGCCGTCGATGACCAGTATACGGTCGCAGTGACGGATAGTGGATAAGCGGTGGGCGATGACGATACGGGTACACCTCATTTTGTCAAGCGCTTCGGAGACCTTTTTCTGAGTTATGTTGTCAAGCGCAGAAGTTGCCTCATCAAATATCAGGATGCGGGGCTTGGGTGCGATGGCACGTGCGATCATCAGGCGTTGCCGCTGTCCGCCGGAGATCGTGCCGCCGCCATCCTGCAGCAAGGTATTCATACCCATGGGCATATCACGAATGTCGTCCGCGATACCTGCGATCTCCGCGGCGTCCCAAGCATCCTGAAGCTTAAGGGTGGGAGCAGAAATCACAATATTGTCAAATATGCTTCCGGAGAACAGGCGCCCATCTTGCATGACTACGCCGATCTGGCGACGTAATGAACGTACATCCAGCTGTTGGAGATCTTTCTTATCGTAGTTGATAACGCCGCGCCATGGCTTCTCAAAACCCAGAAGCAGGCGGACAAGCGTAGACTTGCCGCAGCCGCTCTTGCCAACGATGGCCACATACTGCCTCGCGGGGATTGTGAGGCTGAAATCGTCGAACAGAGGCTTGGTCTCAGGATCGTAGCCGAAGGTGACGTGGGAGATTTCGATGCCGCCGGAAAGCCGGGAAACTGTTTCCTTTGTATCGGAAGCTTCAGGGCATGCAGCTAGCAAAGGCTTTATAAGCCCGATTATAGGCTTAATTGACGCGGCGGAAAGCGCCATAGTAGTGAGCGAAGAGAAAGCGGTGGAGATATAGGCGTACGCTGTATTGAAAGCGTAATAATCCGCGACGCTCACTTTGCTCTTTACCGCGACATAATACATTATGGCGGTGCCGATCAGCGAGATCGCGGTAACGAACACGGAGGAGAGCCGGATTATGTTCGGAGGATTGAAGTTGAGCTCTGCGCTTTTTGAGAAAAGCTGGGACCACTTGGCGAACGCCCGGTTCTCGGAACCGCTCAGGCGAATCTTCTGGATGCCTGAAATGAGCGAATACACAAAGCCGCGCTCCTTGGCTGTATGGACCATCTTTTCGGCATCGATGCGCATCTGGACCATGGCTGAGAGCATACTGATTCCGAGAGTAAGCAGGGTGACGATCAAGCTGGGCCAGACCAGGCTCGGAGCGAACGCGAAGATCTGCGTCAGGTAAACAAGCGAAAAGACGCCGGTAATTGCGGTGGAGAACAGGGAGTCTACAATGGTGGAACACAGGGAATCCATGTAGCTGATGTACTGGTTGAGCTCGCCGGCGGAATACTCTTTGAAGAAGGATGCCGGCAGCGAGAGTATGCGCATCATGGTTGCTGCACTGACGTTCACGTTGAGCTTTAGGCGGATGCGCGAAAGTAGCAATGCGCGTATGATTGCCAGCAGCGTGCTGCCGATGGTAGCGAAAAGCATGAATGACATTACTGCGTACAGCAGCTGCATGCTGGAGTTTTCCACGACTGTGCTCATCAGTATCTGATTGAGCTTTGGCATCAGCATACCGACCAGGGTGATTGCTAAAGCTGCAGCACCGAAACTGACCAGATCGCGCATGGTCAGGCAACTGACCATGTATCTCAGCAGGTCCTTCAGCTTGAGCTCACGCATCGGCAGTGGGCGGTAAAAGCACAGCGCTTCGTTGCTGATCTTCTTTTCTTCTATTCCGTTGATGCGTATGACCTTTCCGGAGCGCGGGTCAACATACTCATAACCGCCCATGTCGGAAGGCAGTATCGTGATGACGGTGCCTTCCTCACGAAGGGATGTGATCATCGGGCCCATGGCATCGGTGTGCCAGCCTTTGTTCAGTATGACCTCGCGGTACAGTATTCCGGTGGGGGAAAGCAGGTAATCCAGCCTGTCCTGAAGCCCATGGATATTTGCCGGGACTTCCCGTTCCTTCAGACCGAAATGCTTCAAAAGTCCTGAGATAGCGTCGCTGACATCCTCCTGGTCCTGCAGGCTGCTGCGTATCTTGCGGCCTGTGACGGAACGGGCGATGCCTTCGATGGAGTTTCTAAGAAGCTCCTGTTCATGTTTTTTTCTGAATTCTATTTGCTCGTCAAACCAACCCATAATATGTACCTCTTCTGATTGGCCGGTGGCGTTTACTCACTGGTTACAAGGGCGGTGTAAGCACCACCTTTTGCGTAGAGCTCGTCATGTGTACCTTGTTCGATGATCTTACCCTTTTCCATTACTATGATTTTGTCGCAACTTCGTATAGTCGATAGGCGATGGGCAATGATGATGCACGTGATTCCGCGATCATTTATGGACTTGATGACTTCGTGTTCCGTCCTGGCATCCAAGGCAGAGGTGGCTTCGTCCATTATGCAGATTGTTGGATCCTGGGACAATGCACGGGCGATCTCCAGACGCTGACGTTGGCCGCCGGAAAGGTCGCGCCCGCCTTCCAGCAGCTTGTGGGAGAAGCCTCCATCGCGCTGGACGATATCGTCATAGATACCAGCATCGCGCGCCGCAAGAGTGACTTCGAAGTCCTCTATTGAATCGTCCCACATTTTGATGTTCTGCGAGATAGTATCTTCAAACAAGGTAATATCCTGATCAATGACGCTAACGGAGCCCGTGAACACGTTGCGGTCGATTTCCTCCAAAGGAACACCGTCGAAGGTTATGGAGCCGCTCCAAGGGTGGTTGAGACCTGAGATCAGCTTTGCGAGAGTGGATTTTCCGCAGCCGGTCCTGCCGACAAATGCGATTTTCTGCCCTGGTTTAACTGTCATGGAGAAATCAGTAATGAGCGGATCACCAAGTCTTGAATATCCGAATGTCACATTCTTGAGCTCTATCGCGCCAGTCAGTTTCTGATACTCCTCTTTCTTTTCGCGTGGAGCGAAGGCCTGGTCCTCTTTATAACTCATGACGTCGTCTACGCGCTCCATCTGGGTGATCATTTCCTGCATGGACTGTCCCGCATTAATAAGGGACGTTGCGGGGGACATAAAGGAGGACAGGAAGCTCTGGAATGCCATTATCATACCAATGGAGAATTGCCCGCGAATCACAAGCATAACTCCGAGACCCAGCACGGTCAGGTTAGCGATTGACGATATGGCAGATGGCAGTGAGCCAAGCAAAAGATTAAGCCGCGTATACTGTACCGATTGAGAATTAACGCTCGCCTGATAACCAGCCCAGCGCCCGAAGAAGCCGTTTTCTGCGCCGCTGGATTTGATCGTTTCGATCATGCTGATTCCGGACATGGTAGCGGACGATAGTTTGGCTGCGTCACGCTGCTGCACGCGGGTGATATTCACACGTTTGGATGTAACAATCGTTGACACAAGCAGATTCAGCAGGATTGCTCCAACACCGATTAATGAGAGCAGCCAGCTGTAGCGGATCATCACGACCAGATAGAATAACATCATGATAGCCTGTATGGCCAGCGGCGCAAACGTCTTTACAAGCGCGGAAGCGATGTTTGCATTGGTTGCCTGACGGTCCGCAATGTCGGCAGACATGCGTTGGCTGAAGAACTGCATCGGGAGGCGCAGTACTTTCCACAGATAAGATGCGCTGCCGTAGGACGTCATTTTGCCTTCGATACGCAGAGAATAGACTGCAGAGATCCATGTGACGATCACGCTAATAATGATTACCAGACAGAACAGTAAGATAAACGGTGTGAGCCATTCGGGATTTGTACCAGTCAAAAGTCGGTCCAGGAATGTGCGGGCAAATGCTGGCTGGATGATTTGAAGAAGTGATGCGATTGTTGTGGTCACAACCACGAATATCGCGGCGGTCATAGCACCTTTGAGCCGTTCCTTGGCGTATGAAAATACAGACCTGGGCTTACCTGAAGGGACGAAATCCTCGCCGGGTTCGAAAGTCAGGCAAACGCCAGTGAATTCACGGTCAAATTCTTCCCAATCGACAAACACACGTCCACGAGCGGGGTCGTTAATCATTGCGCGTTTACCTTTGAAACCGCATAGCACAACAAAATGATTGAATCCCCAGTGGATGATGCACGGGTAAGGTCCTTGATCAAGCAGATCTTCGGGCTCAATGCGCCATGCCTGGGCTTTCATACCGTAGCTTCGCGCGGCGAGCATGATGTTTTTGGCATTAGCGCCGTTCATGGAAACACCGCAATCTACTCTCGTCTGCTCCAGAGGAATCCACTTGCGGTAATAGTGCATGATCATGGCAAGCGACGCAGCGCCGCATTCCAGCGCTTCCATCTGCATTACCACGGGAACCTTCACAGTACCTTTAAGCACGGGCTTTGGGACTTTTGATTTGCCAAACACTGTTTTCCCTCCTATCTTACTGGAATAAGAGGGAAATGGGCTTCAAATCCTCAGTGACGACTTCACCTGAATAAAAGCCTTGAGTAAGGTCAGTTATGATAGGTACTTCAGCTACCAGATCGCCTTTGTTCATTTTTCCAATGAGCAAAACTCTTGCGGGCGTCTCATCGGAGATAAACGTCAAATCAAATTCATCACCAATGATTGGATAATCTTCACCTTCCACATTTACTACACCGCGTTTGGTCACCTTGTCAATTATGTCCAGTGAAACGTAGCAGACATTCTTTTCTGGGCTGATTTGTACTGCGACCTCAGCTGTTGTGCGGATATGACCGAAAATGCCCCAGAGTATAAAGCCGACCAACAACGTAATGACTGCAGCCATTACGATCCAGATGCCCGGTGATGTAACGCGCAGGTAGTCGTTTAGAGACTCTGGAGATTCTACGGCCTCTAGACTTTTCTCGCGGAAAAGTTTGATTTTCGGCTGTTCAGACATGGTGATGTATTCCTCCAACGCTAGCATGTGTGTTGGTCTGTGGTTTGTAACCAACGTTTACTTGGTGACGAGTAGAATAGATGGGTACTGTATAAACGAAACGATTATTCTGAATAAAGAACAAATCATTTCTTGCAAGATGATGATATTTTACCATATTTTCGATATGAATGCTACTATTAGATGGAAATCTTAATACATCATAGTTCATATTGAGTAAATAATAGCTATTGGCTACTGGCGTATGCTCTTTGTGACTTGCTACCAAGAATTCTTCCCTGTATGCAGTTTTAACAGATTTGATGCCGAATTGATACATATTATGATTGACTTTATATCAAATAAGTGTACAATATAAATAGGAGCGAATTGCATCTATGCTTGCGTTTATCACATACAGATGGTGCGATGCCCAGTAATTGCAGTAAAAGGCATGTCGGATGAGCAAATATCAGTGGTATGGACAACGTATGTCCGGTAAAAACATAACGCTGATCGTGTGCTTGTCAGCAGTTCTCCTAATATGCTTGATCGCAGGCGTTTACGTATTGGGAAGGCATTTCGAGAACAAAGCTTATCGCGAAGAGCGCCAGCAGATGAGCGAGAACTTCGGTAAGCTGCCAACGGTGACGTATAACGATAAACAGTATGTGCGACGGCCCGAAGTTGATACATTCCTGCTTATGGGTGTCGACCGTACCGACGGTGAGGAACCTTCGGGATACCGCAGAGGCGGACAGGCGGACTTTTTGCTGCTGATAGTGATAGACAACAAACAAAAGTCAATCCATCAGCTGCAGATCGACCGCGACAGTATTACTGACGTCCCGATAGTAGGTGTCCTGGGTAACGATGCGGGAACTCGCAGGATGCAGGTTGGATTGTCCCATGCTTATGGCGGATCGGAAGAGGATCGCTGCAAGCATACGGTGCGAGCGGTTGCGAACCTGTTAGGCGGAGAAACGGCTCAGCACTATATGTCGGCCATGATAAATGATATCGGAGTGCTGAATCGAGTGCTTGGCGGGATTACCGTTACTGTGTTGGAGGATTACTCCGAGCAGGATCCGGCGATGGTAAAGGACGCTGTGTTGACGCTGACCGATAAACAGGCCGAGATCTTGGTGCGCTCACGTATGACTGTGGGGGACGGGACCAACGCTGCTCGTATGGAACGCCAGCGTTCATTCCTGTCAGCGGCGATAGATCAGGTAAGAGCCCGGATCGCTCAGGATGCGAATTTTGCCGGAGAATTGATTGATGCGCTGGAACAGATGTCTGGACACACGGATTATCAGCGCGGGCAGTTGATCAACCTGCTGAGTCAAATCTATAATTATGATGTTCTTCCCGTAGAGACGCTGCGGGGTGAATATAGAACGGGAACAGATGGGTTTGCGGAGTTTTACGCGGATGAAGGATCCATAGTGGAATGGGTATTGCAGACTTTATATGAGCCAAAGAATAATTGAAGGGGGATATAACCATGAAGAAGATCTTCGCGTTACTGATGGCCCTTGTGATGATGAGCCTGACCTTTGCGCTTGCTGCGCTCCCCAGCAAAACTTCCGGTGACATTGCCACCGTTGGCGAGCTGGTTGCCGATGGCGATGAGAACAAAGACATAGGCGGTCTGCAGATAATCATCATTGAAGATGAGACTGTTGAAGAGACGCTTGGCGAGATCATTGAAGCTACCAAAGAGAAGACGCCCTTTGAGTTCTTCCCTGAAGAAGTTCAGAAAGCGATCGCCGAAAAGCTGGGTGAGGATTTCGATTCCAAGACCCTTGAGCTGAACGAGTTCGTTGCTCTGGATGTGATCGGTTACGAGCCCGAGAAGTATGGATCCGTTATGGCTCCGTTCACTTTCGAAACCGAGTATAAGGCTGACCAGAAGGTATTTCCCGTGCTGGGCTTCTACGACAGCGGAGAAGGAGTCGAATGGGTCACGCTGGGCGAGCAGTTCCTCGAGGGCGAAATTCAAGAGGATGGCAGCGTCAATATCACGTTTGAGGATGCTCTCTTGGCTAGGATGGATGCATCACAATCAATCGCGATGGCACTTCTGAGCACCCCCGCAGCAGACTAGGATTCTGACAAAGCAGCAGGATGGTAGAGAGCAGTGATCCCAGTCCTGCTGCTTTTTTGTGATACGAATACATATCAGCTGTTGGACGAGTTTATTACGACTCTACAATGTTTAAGAGGGCTAGCATGAGCGAAAGAAACCAAGATTCCAGTAAACAATCCATTAATCAATTTGAGCGCACAATGGCTACAGAAATCGATTTAGTCGAACTGTTTTATCATTTGCTGGAAAACTTGAAGTATATTGTTTTAGCTGCGCTTTTGGGAGCTGTATTAGCAGCGTTATATACTTTTAATTTTGTTACACCAAAGTATACAGCAACGTCAAAACTGTATGTGGTGAATACCTCGAACGCTGTTGTGGACCTATCGGCATTGCAGATTGGCACACAGCTTGCTTCAGATTATAAAGAGGTTTTTTCAAATTGGCACGTACACGAGCGGGTTATAGAAGAACTGAATTTAGAATATAGCTATGGGCAACTCAATAGTATGGTTTCTGTAACTAATACGCAATCCCAGCGTATTTTGAATATCAAAGTGACATCAACATCTGCTGATGAAGCAAAACTGCTGGCAGATACATATGCAAAAGTAGCTCAGGAATTCATTGCTGAAAAAATGGATATGGATCGTCCCAATATATTTGAAGAAGCATTAAAACCAAGCGGCCCTTCTTCGCCAAATAAAACCCGGAATATTATCCTTGGTTTTCTATTAGGCGGCATGTTGGCAGCGGCAATAGTTATGATTCAGTTTATTATTGATGATCGTATCCGTAGTGAAGAGGATATAACCAAATATGTGGATTTACCTGTACTAGGTGTAATGCCTGCTGCTGAACGTAAAAAGGAAAAAAGCTTATTTGCTGAAAGGGGTGAATAGTAAGTAATGAGGAAAGTAAGTATAAAGCGATTAAAACCCCTTAAGTATACAGGTAATGAAGCTATTAATACTGTTAGCAGCAATATTTCGTTTGCTGGAAATGGTATCAAGAAGGTGTTGCTAACGAGTTGTAATGAGGGTGAAGGTAAAAGCTATCTTAGTATGCAGATCGCTTATACCATGGCAAAACGAGGCAAAAAGGTTGTATTAATTGATGCTGATTTGCGCAGGTCTATTATGGTTTCTAATTACGGAATCATATCTGAAGGGGACATTAAAGGTTTGGCCCATTACCTTGCCGGTCATAGCAAGCTAGATGACACTATATACGAAACGAATGTTAGTAATCTGTACCTCGTCCCCGCTGGTAGAGATGTAGCTAATCCTATACCGTTGCTACTTTCTCAGCCGTTTATAGATTTAATGAATACTTTGGGGGATAATTATGACTTGGTCATAGTTGACACTCCACCCGTGGGTGTTGTCATAGATGCGGCTGAAATTGCAAAATGCTGCGATGGCGTTATCTTCGTGGTGAAATATAAAAACACTCATCGACGTGAACTTCTGGACGCTAAACAACAGATTGCACAGACTGGAACCCAAATTCTTGGATGCATACTAAACGATGTCACATTTGACAGTATTAGCACAAAAAAATACTATGGGAAATCATACTATACGCATGCTGGTTACTACCGTAGGAAAAAAACGCAAAAAAAACCTATGTGACGTATTATAAACTAAAGGAAGAAACAAATCACCATGCATTCATGTATAATTTTACGAGCTGGTAGCTAACTAGACAAACACTTGTAAAGACCGATGTCATGCTCTAGGTCACGTGCAAACTCATATAAGGTGCAATATACTTGCACCATATTTTGGTTCCGTGGCATATAGTAATCTCAACAGTAGAGGGATCATCTTGTTAACACAGAATTATGCATCTGGGATGGATTGGATTTCTGAATCTGTTTGAGGCTTGAGACATTTTTACGCTGCCACTACAGGTGGCAACCTATGCTGGTGGGCAAAATTGGTTATTAGTTTTGTTGCAAAATAAGAGCGATATAGTGCCATGCGAAGAAAGAGGAATCGTTGCAATATCTAAAACGCTTAGCGACGTTAACCCCAATTATGCCCCTAGCCAAAAAGCTTTTGAAATAGTGAATTAAAAAAGCTCTAGAAAACAACATGTAGTATGTTATAACGGCCAAACCCTGAAAGTGAACACTTACAATTTCTTAACGGAAATGAGATAAAAGCCACTAAAGAGAGAGTTGAGAATAGTTTTGTACTAAAGGCTGTGAACAGATAGTTCACTGTGCTGTTGCGAAAACATAGAGACTACTAACTGCTGAAGGATAGAGAATTAGTAAGCACCGTGTAACTTGCCGGGCTCGTAGGTTTTCTTGATAAACCATTGAAATAGTGAGAGAATATGTCTCTTGCTAGCGAAGCTATGTGTAAAAAAGGGAAGAAGTTGAACGAACGGCTTTAGTAGATAGAGAGAGCACTTTGGCTGCGAAATGGCTATGAAACACATAATATACATTAATGTTAGCTTTATTCTTGTTCCCAGTATTATTGAGGGATTAATACGATGAATAATCATGAAAAAAAAGGTAAAAGAATACAAAAATTGACACGATGGCATATCATTGCTATATGCTTGATGATTTGTGATTTCTTGTCCATTCATTTTTCATATCTCTTTGCACTTTGGATAAGGTTCGATTGTGTCTTTTCGGAGGTACCGAGACAATATTTGATTCCATACAGTAGGTTTATTACGCCATACGCTGTAGTATCTATTGCAGTGTTTTGGTGTTTTCGTATGTATCGGAGCATGTGGAGATATGCCAGTTATGGAGAACTGTTTAGAACCATTTCGGGTTCAGTAACAGCCTCTTTGATTCATACTATTCTTATGGTTCTGATATATGGTCGTATGCCACTTTCCTACTTTTTATGGGGTTCGGTTGTTCAACTCATGCTTCTTGTTGTACCACGTTTTATGTATCGACTGTTGCTATTTTTCAGAGCCGAGATAAAGGACACATATGAGACAGCTTCCCGTGTTATGATAATTGGTGCTGGACAGGCTGGACAAATGCTGGTACGCGATATGAGAACAGCTAAGCAAGTGATGGATAAGGTGGTCTGTTTTATAGATGATGATTCGAACAAATGGGGTAGGTTTATAGAGGGTATACCAATAGTCGGTGGACGTGATGATATACTATTAAATGTCGAGAAATACCATGTAAGCAAAATTTTTATAGCAATACCTTCAGCTACAGCAGAAGAAAAAAAAGAAATAATAAACATTTGTAAAGAGACAAGTTGTGAGTTAAAGCAACTACCTGGAATATATCAGTTGGTACTTGGCCAAGTTTCAGTGAGCGCCATGAAGGATGTTTCTGTTGAGGATTTGCTCGGACGTGAACCAATCAAAACTGATATGAAAGAGGTGTTTGATTTTATAAACGGGAAGGTAGTTCTTGTTACAGGTGGAGGCGGCTCAATAGGATCGGAACTGTGCAGACAAGTTGCGGCTCATAGGCCAAAACAGCTGATTATTTTCGATGTCTATGAAAATAATGCATATGACATCCAATTGGAGCTGAAGCGTCAGTATCCATGCTTAAGCCTTGCAGTTTTAATTGGTTCTGTTCGCGATAGCCGAAGAATATTTGAAGTATTTGATGAGTATAGGCCACAGATTGTATATCATGCGGCTGCCCATAAACATGTGCCTCTTATGGAAGACAGTCCTAACGAGGCAATAAAGAATAATGCGATAGGTACTTACAAAACTGCCTATGCTGCTATGGTTCACGGGTGTGAAAGATTTGTCCTCATATCAACTGATAAGGCAGTAAATCCAACCAATATTATGGGCGCGAGCAAGCGAATTTGTGAAATGATAATACAGAGTTTTGATAGCAAAATAAAAGCTGGAAAAGCAAATGAGATACCACAGCTATTTACACATGAGGGGCTAGAGAATGCTGATAAAGAAGGAACAGGGAATCTATTCAAAGCCATAAAAACTGAGTTTGTAGCGGTAAGGTTTGGCAATGTTCTTGGTTCGAATGGTTCAGTGATACCACTTTTCAAGAAACAGATAGAGGAAGGAGGACCTGTAACTGTTACGCATCCTGACATTATCCGATATTTCATGACAATTAAAGAAGCTGTGAGCCTTGTGATGCTTGCAGGTACATATGCACATGGAGGAGAGATATTTGTTTTAGATATGGGATCACCAATGAAAATAGACACCCTAGCTAGAAACTTAATTAAACTGTCTGGGTTTATCCCTGATAGAGATATAAAAATAGTCTACACAGGTCTGCGACCTGGTGAGAAATTATACGAAGAAAAACTAATGGCAGAGGAAGGCTTAAGAAAGACAGAAAACAAATTAATCCACATTGGTTGTCCTATCCCATTTGATGTGGATGCATTTCTTACACAGCTTGGTAAGCTTATGGTGGCTGCTTATGCTAACAAGAAAGATATCAGAGAAAGAGTAGAAGGAATTGTTAGCACTTATCATCCAAGCATTTCATCAACTTTTGGCGAATTAGACCATAGATATAGTGACATAGTTTTAGGCGAAGATAATTAGATTATTATATAGTTGAATTATTAGTGCAACAAAAACGGTTAAATCAATTGAAGGCTATTAATGTAAGACTGTTGGCGCTGAATACAATTCGTCGATGATATTAACCAGTTTGAACTGTCTATATAGCAGAATAATGTTTTATTGAAATCTCATGAAAATGTCATAATTATATGGGAGCTCATTATATAATCTTTTAATTGTTATGAAACTGTTAATCTTATATAATACAATATAAGAAACACTGTATTACATAGTAGTAAAAATGTAAATGCACTGTTTCTACTCAAACGCATTTGAGGCAAAAGTGTTACAGCTGTTCCATGATTTAATACCGGTATTCTGATTAAATCTGATTATTAAGTGGATTTGTGAGAATGAAATGTATATGTTCATCTAAACCAAACAACTTTAAATGAGAGCAATATATCTGATTAGGCCAAATCAACTAACTAGTTATTATATATAATATGTATAACTGTGATGGAGATGGGAGGAAATGATACATATCTTATTATTTTTTGCTGCCTTTGCGATGGTTTTGATATTGCTTGCCATTATCAACAAACCTATTTCTGTTTATAAAAATGAGCCAAATCAAAAAAACCCTATGGAGGGGAAAAAGGTTAGATTTGTTGAGTTGGATTCTGAACCAGAGAACGCAGATGGTGTACGAGGACACCTAGAAGCTATTGGCGAGACTCATCATAAATCTCGATTATATGAAAAAGTTATCAAACGGTGTTTGGATATTTTACTTAGCTTTGGTGGACTTGTGATTCTTGGGCCGATATTTCTAATTCTTAGTATCTGGATTTATTGCGAGGATTCTGGCCCTGTCCTTTTTACACAAAAAAGAATAGGGAAAAATAAACAGTATTTTAAACTTCATAAATTCCGTAGCATGAGGGTGAGCACCCCGCATGATGTTCCTACACACCAGCTTTCAACTCCTGAAAGGTATATAACAAATGCTGGCAATTTCATGAGAAAACATAGCCTTGACGAACTCCCTCAGATTTGGGATATTTTTATAGGAAATATGAGTGTAGTTGGTCCACGACCAGCACTTTGGAATCAAGATTTATTGACGGCTGAGAGAGATAAATGGCATGCTAACGATATAAAACCAGGACTAACTGGTTGGGCACAGATTAATGGACGCGACGAGTTGGAAATCTCAGAAAAAGCGAAGCTTGATGGGATGTATGTAAGAAACATAGGTTTAAAAATGGATATAAAATGCTTTGTTGGCTCTATCAGAGTCTTTGGCGGGGATAAGAGTTTAATTGAAGGAGGAACAGGAGCTCTTTCAAGCCATTCGAGGCGGAATGGGGATGTTGATAGTAAGCATAGGGGACAACGAGATGAACAATAGACTAGTTCTTACTGGTGTAACCAATAATCCAGGCCGGATATTAGTCGAAAGACTTGCAGCAAACAAAGAACTTGTAGATTCTATGTTCCCTGGCGGGGTTGTCTCAGTTTTTAGAGAATCATCTGACACCAGCCACTATGATGCCACCTTGCCACAAGCTGATAAATACATTTGTGACCTGGCTAATGTTGAGAAACTGAAAACAGTTTTCAAAGATGCAGATACGATATTGCACATGGCGGGTATACACTGGTCAGACGGGGTCGTTGTTGCTGCGGCAGCTTGTCATGTTCGACGATTGATTGTTGTTCATACTTGTGGAGTGTATTCGAAGTATAAAGCCGCAGGCGAACAGTATCGTCAAATTGACGCTTTCGTAAAGAAGACTTGCAAGGATAATAGTATTATTTTAACAATTCTTCGCCCCACCATGATTTATGGAAATTTGAGAGATAGAAATATAATAAAGTTTATAAAAATGGTAGATGTGTTACCACTTATGCCAGTTGTAAGTGGCGGGCGTTATGATGTTCAACCGGTTCATTATGCCGATCTCGGAGAAGCTTTTTTTGATGTACTGAATAATGAGGACACAACAAAAGGGATGGAATTCATTCTGTCAGGTGATCGGCCGATCCTCCTTAGAGATATGTTCACGATAATTGGTGAAACTTTGGGTAAAAGAATACATTTCATTAGTTGTCCACTTTGGATTGCTTATCTAGGGGCGGTTGTGATATATGGGTTGAGCATGGGAAAGGCTGACTTTAGAGAAAAAGTTCTAAGGCTTTGTGAACCAAGGGCATATGGGCATGATGAAGCAACGAAAGCCTTTGGATTTTCACCACGATCGTTTGATGCTGGAATTTCAGAAGAGATTGAGGAGTATAAGAAGCGATGAAGATACTGGTTATTTGTCAGTACTATTATCCAGAACCTTTTCGATTAAATGATATATGTGAAGAACTAGTAAAACATGGTCATGAAGTGACAGTGCTTACAGGTGTTCCAAACTATCCAATGGGCAGAATATATGATGGTTATGAGTGTGGGCACAAACGTGTTGAATCCATTAATGGGGTTCATGTCATAAGGACATGGACATATCCGCGAGGAAGCGGAACAATTAAACGATTGCTTAATTATTTTTCATATCCAATATCAGCATTAATGAAAGTTGGCAAACTTGAAAACAATTATGAGGTTGTCTTCATTAATCAACAATCACCAATTATGATGGCATGGCCAGGGATAAAGTATGCCAGAAAGTTTGAGAAAAGAGTAATAATGTACTGTATGGATCTTTGGCCTGCGAGTCTTGGAGTTTGGGGCATTCGCTCAACATCTTTAGTGTATCGATTTTTTAGTATCGTGTCACGAAGATGCTATAGGGCTGTAGATAAAATAATGGTCACTAGTAGGATGTTCAAGGAGTATCTATCTGTAGAGTTTGGCATTGATAATACCAAGATACAGTTTCTTCCACAATATGCAGAAGGAGTCTTTGAGTTTTTAAATCCTCGAAAGCCTGATGGAAAGATCAACTTGGTTTTCGCTGGTAATGTAGGTACAGCCCAGAGCTTGGATACAATAGTTGATGCTGCAAAGCAGGTTCCAGAGGTTTTATTTCACATAGTGGGTGATGGGGTTGAACTGAAACGACTAAGAGCTATAGCGGGGAGTAATGTTATTTTTCATGGTCGCAAGTCCATAGAAGATATGCCAAAGTATTACGCTATGGCAGACGCTATGATTGTAAGCTTACAAGCTGATCCCATATTATCGCTTACTTTACCTGGGAAGGTTCAAAGCTATTTGGCAGCTGGGCGACCTATTATTGGGGTTGCCAATGGTGAAACAAAAGCGCTTATCGATGACGCCAAGTGTGGCTATTGTGGTGCGGCTGGGAGTGTAGATGAGCTGGTTGCGAATATACATCGCTTCGTGAAGAGCAATGATAAAGAACAGATGGGGCAAAACGCAAGGCGATATTATGAGCAACATTTCACAAAGGAAAGGTTTATTGCTCAGCTAGAAAGGGAATTACGTGAAACCGGTTGTTAAAGAAGAACGAAATCAAAGTATAGATCTCCTTCGTCTCGTGGCAATGTTTTGTATTGTGTCGACGCATTATTTTGGGTGGGGCGGGATGGCTAGTGCTAATAAACTACCCATTTTAACATGGCTTTTGGTGGCGGAATAGCTGTTGCTACGAGTTGCGGAGTTAATTTGTTTTACTTAATCTCAGGGTATTGTATTAAGTCTAAACTTACAATCGAACAGTGCGCTAAGAAAGCAATCAGAGTCTGGAGCGCGACTTTCTTTTATTCGGTTCTTATACCAATCTGCTTGGTACTAGGAAATGTGATCACGTTATCTGTAAAACAACTCTCGATGCTATTATTACCACTCCTTAGCAATCAATACTGGTATTCAACGTGCTTTATTGCAATGACAATGTTACTGCCATTCATAACTGTAATGTTTAATAACATGGATGATTCAATGATTGTTAGACTAATGTTTATAATGATTACCATAGATTCCATTCAGCCAATCTTGGGATATAATGCGTTTTCAAATATCGGATATGGAATTGTCCACGCATTTACCATGTATGTGATTGGCTATGCAATTAAGAGGAAGAACTGGAGAATCAACAATTCTATAGGTATTATTGTTTTTTCTGCATGTGTGTGCCTTATCTGTTTGGTTACCATACTATCAATTCATGCTTCAGGTGACAGAAATCGGACAATATCAGATTATAATTCGCTACTGATGATTATTCAGTCGGTTGCATTATTTATGTTTTTTTTGAATCTTAGGGTGAAATATAATGTTTCTCGTTTTGCACCTTATATTTTTGGCATTTACCTTATTAATGATAATCAATATGCAAGAGCTTTCCTGTGGAAAGATATCTTTAAGTGTGATGCATTTTATTCTAGCAGAATGCTCCCCATACACTATTTAGCCACTGTGATAGTTTTTATGATTGTTGCGTTTAGCATTGAGTGGATAAGAATCAATACCTGGAAAATTATAATTAAAAGGATTGGGACCATATGCAAGACTTAACTGTTATAATACTGGCTAAAAACGAAGAAAAGAATATAGCAAGAAGCGTATCGTCTGTTCGACATATTGCCAAACGTATCATCGTGGTTGATAGTGGCAGTACAGACATGACTAAGGCTATTGCTAGCGAGAATGGCGCGGAGGTAGTCGAGCATTCTCCTTTTGTCAACTATGCAACTCAGTTTAATTGGAGCTTATACAATACGGGAATAGAGACCAAGTGGGTATTCCGACTTGATGCCGATGAACAAGTTACCCAAGAATTAGCAAAAGAGATCGAAACAGTTCTGTCATTGCATGACAATGATGATGTCAATGGCTTTGAAGTGCGTTGCCGTGTCATTTTTATGGGTAGATGGATAAAACATGGTGGTACTTATCCGTTGATTATACCACGAATATTCAAGCATGGCTTTGGAAAAGTCGAGATGAGGAAGATGGATGAACACACACTAATAGATGGAAAGGTGCTATGCTTGTGCAATGACTTAATTCACTATGACTTCAAAGGATTGGATGCATGGATTGCAAAGCATAATGATTATTCAGATCGTGAATGCCAAGACTATTGTGAACGTTTTGAAAGCAATTCTGACCAGATTAAAGGAAAACTTCTGGGAAGTCAAAGACAGCGTAAACGATTCTTAAAGAATGGCATCTACTACAATTTGCCCAAATTTTGGCGTGCTTGGTTGTACTATATTTATAGGTATTATTTCAGGCTTGGCTTTCTTGATGGAAAGGAAGGCAAGATTTTTTGCTTTCTTCAAGCGTATTGGTACAGATTTCTAGTTGATGCGAAGATATATGAAATTGAAAAAAGACACAGAGAAGATTGACCATTGCCGACAGTATTGATTAGTATGTACAGTTGATATCTATTCTATAGAATCATTGGTGATAAAAAACTGTGTATGTTATACAGAACATAACCATTTTACTCTCAGAAAGATAAAGGATGGTAGTATGTCAGTAGAAGCATTGGATGTTGTATTTTTATCGAGGATTTGCTCACAAAAGAATCTTCTAGGCGCTATTCGATGTTTAGAACAAATATGTGTGGATGTTTCATTTGCGATATATGGTCCTATAGAAGACATTGATTATTGGAATACATGTAACAATGCTCTCGTTCGCCTTCATAATAATATACATTGGGAATACAAAGGCATGGTACCCACAGATATGGTTCAAACAGTACTACAACAGCATGATTTGTTTTTGCTGCCTACAATGGGAGAAAACTATGGCCATGTGATATTTGAGGCTTTATCAGTTGGATGCATCCCCATTATTAGTGATCAAACACCATGGAACATTATTGAAGAAAAGCATGCGGGCTTTGTTTGCCCGTTAACAACAAATATGGAGTATTTTGTACGGGCGTTTAATACGATTTCGAATATGGATGGAGAAGACATTTTTCGGATGTCGGAAAATGCTGTGAGTATTGCTAGAGATAAAGTGGAGCAAGCTAAACGAGAAACGGGATATAGAGTTATTTTTGGATGAATCAATTTTTTACAACAAAGGTGTAGTAATGCGCAAGATACTTATATTGATGGGAAGATATCTACCCGGTTATAAAGATGGCGGACCAGTACGAACAATTGCTAATCTTATTGATGCACTTGGCGATGAATATGATTTTTATATTGCCTGTTTGGACCGTGATCATGGTGATAATAAACCATATGATAATATTCATTATTCTACATGGAATACTGTAGGCAAAGCAAAGGTACGATATATCAAACCTGGGGGCATCAGCCTTAAGCTTATTCGGGAACTAGCCGAGAATGTAGATCTTGTATATACGTGTGGCTTTTTCGATGATTATGGGTATAAAACCTTAATTCTTAATAGGCTGGGGTTCTTACATGGAAAACCGGTGGTGGTTGCTTCTATGGGTACCTTTTCTAAAGGAGCAATGTCACACAAGTCATTCAAGAAGCGTGCATTTATCGGGCTTTGTAAGGCGTTAGGACTGTTTAAACATGTAAAATGGTCAGTAACTTCATCGCTTGAACGAGAGGATGTCAAATACAATATTGGAGAATATGCAGAGTGCATAATAGCAGAAGATATGCCTAGGACTAAAGTACCCGGGAGACGTGGAAAAGTTTAGACCGTGGCAAGGCTGTTTTGATCGTTGTTGATTGAGTTTAGTTTATGCTCAGCCAAATCTGCAATTATATCCAATATTGACTCTGGGCTGCAAATGAAGGATTGATTAGTTGACACGCAACTGTGATGAGTTTTATTAGCCTTTACTGGAGATTTGCTCTAGCACACATAGCTTTTATCAGTCCGTGCTTTTTACAAGAGAGTGCTGCAATGAACTGAGAGCTATAACAAAGAGTTCAAACATAAACAGAGTACTGTTCATTCGTATACACAAGTTATCAACTATATGATAATGGTTATTGAGGTTATATAATATGCTGGGAATAAAAAAGACAAGGGCGGCTCTAGAGTATACTCTTATAACTGCGTTGTTTTATGTCGCAGGTGGAGCATTTAGTTATACAAACTATAGCCTGCAGATTACTCTCTTCTTTTTTACGTCACTCATCCTATGCATTATAACTGGTAATATACATTTTGTATTGAGGCGTAGAGTTTTTTTGCCTCTTTTGACAATGTCGTTCTTCATTATGATTGTACCAATCCTAAATAATGATCGTATTCCCACTTATATCGCCATAGTTATGCAATTGTGCATAGGCGCATTCTGTTCTAGCATTATTAGTGTTTCAAATTTCAAAACAAAATACATCAATGTTATGGTGTTCTTTGCACTAGCATCGTTAATTGGATTTGCCCTAGGATTCATTATGCCTAGTATAGCCTTGCATTTTCCAATTACCGTTGGAGATGGGTCGGTAGATTACTATAATGCATATATTTATGTATTCATGAAACCCAAAGGATATGCCACTTTTTTTCTAACAAATAGGAACTCTGGAATCTGTTGGGAACCAGGAGCATACCAGTGCTTTTTGAATATCGCCTTGTTATTTATATTTGATGAAGAAAGACACGGAAAACAGAATGCTTTTTACATTAAAACAGCAATACTTATTATCACTATTCTAACAACAGTATCGACTACAGGATATATAGTAATGGGAATCATACTAATAGCGTATCGTTTTGCATGGAAAGGCAATTCCAAAAGAAGCATTAGTGTTCTGGCAATGTTAGTATTCATATTTCTGATTTTGAGTACTTATACATCAGTGTTATCGAGATTTCAACTGAAAATAGGAAAGGAGTTTGTTGAAAACAGTAGCTTCCTTGATAGGATATCCTTAAACAAGCTTAAGTACTGGTTTTCTGAGAGTGGATTGCCTTATGTCTTTGGAATGTCTTTTGCCAAATGGGTAACATATGAAGAATCTTTGTGGAATTCGATTATACACTCTTTATTATGTCTTGGATTGCCGTTTACGGTAATTCACTTAAGAGGATACTGGAAAGGATCAAATTTCATTTTAAGAAAGAAGGGGATTCTATTTATTATAATGCTAATATGTGCTAGCTCTGAGACTTTTTTCTGGAGAGTCCTTTTTAATACGATAGCGTTTTATGGATGGATAGGAGCAAGAGAAAATGATGAACTTCGGTGATATAAGAGTTCTGATTCATGGGTCTATTACATCCAAAGGCTTGTCATTAATAAAACAAAATGGGAGTATTGGAGGCGGAGGATGGGTCGAAAATCTTGTTAATGCTTTGTCTAATGAGAAAAGAATCCAACTGTTTGTATCTTGTTTTTCGTATGAAATTGGTCATGTGATATATAAAAAAATAGATAATGTGACATATATTATCCTACCGACTGATCGGAAAAAACTAGATAAATGTACGCCATTGATGATGAATTCGATGATTGAGATTAAAGAAACGATAAAACCAGATGTTGTGCATATTATTGGAACGGAAAGAGAGTATGATTACAGGTTAGCAGAAATTTGTGGTTTTGATAGAACTGTTGTTTCGATTACGGGATTGGTTTCAGTTGGCGCCCTTCATTATTACGGTGGGATAGAATCAAAATGTTTTATTGTTCCATCGCTTGGCGACCTAATAAGAAGAGGTGGTCCATGCTTTGAAAAGAAACAGTTTTCTCGATGGGGTAGATATGAAAGACAACTAATACTAGACGTTGAACATGTTTTTGGGCGAACGACGTGGGATTACGCTTGTGTAAAACAAATCAACCCGAGGTCTAATTATCACTTTTGCGGTGAAATAATCAACCCAATCTTTTTCAGCACAGCATGGACTGTGAAAAATATAAAACGACATAGGATTTTTGTCAGTCAAGGATCATATCCGCTTAAAGGATTACATCAGATAATAAAGGCTTTTAGAATTATTCTTGATTCATATCCTGATTCGGAATTGGTTGTTGCTGGAGCCAATATCCTAAAAAAACGATCAATAATGAATAGAATCAAAAGGACTACCTATGGTTGTTATATTCAAAAATTAATTAAAAATCTGTTGATACCAGAGGAAAGGATAATCTTCACTGATGGCTTAAGCACAAATGAAATGCTTGAAGAGTATCTTTCATGTAATGTTTTTGTCCTTCCTTCAGCAATTGAGAATTCACCTAATTCACTAGGAGAAGCGATGGCTTTAGGGGTTCCTTGTGTTTCATCTTGTGTAGGAGGGGTACAAGATATGCTGAAGGATAGGGTTGATGGGTACCTGTATCCATTTGATGAGTTCTATATGCTAGCATACTATGTTTGTAAGCTGTTTAGTGATGATAAATTAGCAACAAGCTTTGGTGATTCTGCTCGTGATAGCGCAAAAAAGCGTTTTAACTCGACTTTGGTAACTGAAGCAACAATGGCCGTATATCAATTGATTTTTGATGAACGGCATCGTTCCATGGCTAAGTGATTTTTCTTATTCATCATAATGAGTAGCAGGAGCAATGATAATGAATGCCATCATAAAACGGTTAGTGAACAGGTGCCCCAAATCTACTAGAGCGTTGTTATGGATTATTAATAGGATGCCGCTGAATAATAAGATTGCGCTTGGTAGAAGTAACAATGCATTGATAATGGATGGTGCACTGGCATTAAGAACAAGAATTCGTATTTTAGGAGCGAATAATACAATAATCGTGCATAAATTATCAAGACTGATAAACACGAAAATTAATATTTCGGGCAACAATAACAGAATTGAAATATTTGATAAAGTATATGTAGAGAATGGAGACTTTTGTGTTGAAGATGATGGGGGAGAAATCACGATTGGAGAACAAACAATAATATCGGGGTATACTCATATTGCTGCTATAGAGGGAACAAAAATTACAGTTGGAAAGAATTGTTTGTTTTCTGCGGATATTACTATCAGATCTGGGGATAGTCATTCAATTATAGAGTGCAATTCAAGAAAACGTATTAATCCATCAAAAGATGTTAGTCTAGGAAATCGGATATGGCTTTGCAATGGAGCTACAGTTTTAAAAGGTGTTGAAATACCTGATAACTGTATTGTTTCCACACACGCTGTTGTGACAAAATCCCCTGGAGAAACGAATTGTATCATAGGAGGTAATCCGGCTATAATTCTTAAACGAAGCGTGGACTGGGATCCGATTAGAAAATAGTAAATATTTCGAAAGCAGAATTGGGTTTGTTAAATGATAAGTATAGCATTTATTGGTTCTTGTGTTGAACCAGAAGAAATTGTAGCGTTTCCTGCTGCATCAATAGCCGGTAATAAGTACCAGCTAGGTTTGCTTTCTGCATTTGATGATGGAGTGTTTGATATACATCAACTTATATTTCCAACTTTTAGCGTGTTTCCTCGAGGGAGAAAGGTATTCGTAACAAAAACTGTGTTAAAGAAGAAAAAGAACCGTATAATCTGCGGATATATAAATATCCCATTTGTTAAGCAGGTTTCTTGCTCTTTTTCTCTTTTCCGAAACTTACTGTTGTGGAATAGAAAATGTAAATATGAACAAAAGTGTATAGTAATGTATAATGTATACTCTTACAGAGACATTGCTTTAAGACTATTTTGCAAAATTACAGGTATACCTCGTATCCTTGCTATTGCTGACGTAACTGAAAAGGGGTATGGGTTCTGGAAAGACTATGAGTGTAGCTATGAGAAGCGACATATAAAGTATTATGATGGAATTATACCAATAACTGACCATATTCATAATGATTATGCTCCTCAACTGCCATATTTCAGAATCGAAGGAGGTATTCCTGAAAAAATAAACGCAAGAGAACAAAATGAACCCATTACACGAACAAAAAAAACAATAGTTTATACAGGTTCACTAAACCAGTATTCTAGTATTGAACTCTTACTGGAAGCCTTCTCCAAGATAAATGATCAAAACTTGAGGCTTATTGTTGCTGGAGATGGAGAGCGAGAGAATAGCGTTATTGATGCTATGAAATTGGACACAAGAATTAGTTTTCTGGGTAAGATTACTAATGGCGAAGCTATTCAATTGCAACATGAAGCAGATGTGTTGGTATGTCCACGTATCCCAGATGATTTTGTAACCAAATATACGTTTCCATCAAAAATTATGGAGTACCTTGCTACGGGTAATAAAGTAGTGGCGTTTCACTTACAAGGAATACCACAAGAATATGATGCATTTCTAATCTATCCAGAAAGCATTTCTGCAGAAGCATTGGCAAGGGCTATTGTTACCATAATTGATGATGATAATAATACCCGAAATAGACAAATAGATTTTATCAATCAAAAACAGTGGGTGTGTTATTCAAATGGAATAACTGAACTCTTGTATATAGTTATGAATTCTAATGGGAAGGGGAGAACTCATGATTAAAGCGGCTATTTTTTCATATCATCCTGCACCTTATAGAGATCCTGCATTCGAAGCTTTCCATAGACGGTATAGAAATGAAATTGAATATAAAGTATACTTTGCACGTAGTGTTGATTTGGGGCATACTTATCAAAAACTTGATTCACTAGAATGCAATAATTTCATTCTGAATCTTCAAATAGAACCTCCCTACAATGTGGTTTCATACAGTAAGAATTATAGAGTTATATCCAACATACTTAAAGATCATGTTTATGATGTGGTTCTAATTCCTGGCCATAGTGATACATTTAATTTACCGATTATCCATTATTGTATTATGCATGGAATTCCCTATGTACTATCTAGCGATTCAATCTCTTTGAATAAAAATAGTAGGCTTAGAAACACAATTAAACTGTTGGCAGATAGGTTTTTTGTTGGTCATGCCGCCTCATTGTTTATTCCCGGAAGGGCAAGCAAAGAGTTTTGTATCAAAATGGGGGCAGATAAACAGTCGATTTTCGAAGGAGCATACTGTTTGGACGCAAAGAGACTGTACGAGGAAGCAGAAGAAATACGTCCTAATCGCGATGCAGTTAGACAATCATTGGGTGTTGAAGAAGATGATTTTTTGCTTTTATATGCTGGCCGGTTTATAGATGTTAGCGATTTTGACACGATGCTCCATAGCTACGCCAAAGCTCGTGAAAACAATAGTAAGATTAGGTTATTATTGATTGGAGATGGACCAGAAAAGCAAAGAATTGAAAGGTATATAAAAGAGGAGTCCATAGATGGGATAGTTATACATGATTTTGTACCAATACATGAAATCGCAAAGTATTATATTTCATCTGATGCATACATTATGACGAATATTTGGGGAAATTACGGCTTAGCTGTTGTTCAATCAGCGATATGTGGGTTGCCTATAATTTCGACGAATACACTTGGATCGGCATTTGACGTAGTTGTTGACGCACAGAGCGGTTTTATCACACCAATAAAAAGCGTGGATGAGTCTTCTAAGGCAATTCTAAAACTGGCTTCACTTGATAGTGAAACCCTTCGGCATATGGGGAGCGTTGGTAGAAAGCTTGCTATGGAAAGAACACCAGAGTGGGCTGCTGAGAACTTATACTCTGCGCTAAAAGCTGCTGCAAGTAAAAAAAACAAAAGGAGCGAGAGAAATGATACCACTTGTTAAGCCTTATATGGCACCACGCGAAGAGTTGATTCCAAAGATTGAAGAGGTTTTGTATAGTGGGTATATTGCCGAGGGCGAAGCGGCATGGAAGTTTGAAAACAATTTGAGGGCTTTTTTAGGCAATCCAAATACTTTAGCAGTGCAATCTGGGACGGCAGCACTACACATAGCGTTATTACTTCTCAACGTTGGTCCAGGAGATGAGGTTATTAGTACTCCTATGACATCTGAACCGACAAATACAGTGATTGCTATTACTGGTGCTAGAATTGTCTGGGGAGATATTAATCCTAATACAGGTCTTCTTGATCCGGATTCAGTCAGGAAGAAGATTACAGAGCGTACAAAGGCAATAATGCTGGTTCATTACGCAGGAATGGTATGCGATATGGATAGATTTAACAAAATCTCGGATGAAACGGGGATACCGGTGATCGAAGATGCGGCTCACTCACTTGGAGCGAAGTATGATGGAAGAGTAGTTGGCTCTAATTCTAGATTTACCTGCTTCTCATTCCAAGCAATTAAACAGTTAACCACAGTGGATGGAGGTGCTATTGCGTTTAATAATGCCGAAGATGTTTTTCCAGCAAGAAAACTCCGCTGGTTTGGACTTGATAAGAACGTTTCGCGTTTAGACAACGACATAACGCGCGCCGGATATAAGTATGGAATCAATAACCTAACGGGTGTTATTGGGGTCGTAAACCTTGCTCATACTCAAAGCGTTCTTGACAGGTATATCTCTAATGGGAAATTCTATGATGCAGCTCTTAGAAATGTACCGGGTGTAACACTGGTACAGTATTGTCCTCGTACGGAGCCATCTTATTGGCTTTATACGATCAAAGTGTCAGATCGAGAAGGCTTTTGTAAAATGATGGAGAGCAAGGGCATTGCTGCTTCTCCATTGCATCATCGAAGTGACACTCACAGTGTCTTTGCTGATTCTAAATGTGAATTACCTGGAATGGACGAATGGTATCGTAGTTATGTACACATACCTTGTGGATGGTGGGTTAAAGATGAGGATAGAGAAGCGATAGTAAGTGCCATCAAAAGAGGATGGTAAGCATAATAACAATTGAGGTTTAATTATGATTCCGTTATACAAACCGTATATGCCAGAACTACCAGACATAGACGCTATTCTTCATTCCGGTGCGTTAGCATATGGTCAATACACAAAACTTTTTGAAGCTATGTTGAAAGACTTTTTCAACACGCAATACCTTATTGTGACAAACAGTTTTAATACTGCGATTTCAGTCACTTTGACAACTTTAGGCCTTGCCCCAGGTGATACGGTTATTGCTTCGCCAATGGCGTGTTTGGCGTCAACACAGCCATATCTTTCAAGTGGCATAAAGGTTAGATGGGCAGATGTTGACCCGAAAACAGGAACGCTATGTCCAGATTCTGTTAAGCATAATGTTACGAAAGGCACAAAAGCTATTATTCACAATCACTTCTGTGGCTATCCTGGCTATATTGATGAAATAAATAGAATTGGCCATGAATACGGTATTCCAATTATAGATGATGGAATAGAATGCTTTGGATCGAAGTATAAGGGTCGCTTAATTGGCAATTGTGGAACTGAAGTAACAATATTCTCGTTAAACCCCGTAAGGTTTTGCAATTGCATTGATGGCGGTGTAGTTATCTTCAAAAACAAAGAACAGTATGAAAGAAGCCTACTAATTCGAGATTGTGGAATTGACCGTGTGAATTTTCGAGATGAGTTAGGGGAGATTAGATCAGAATGTGATATAAAGCTTATTGGGTATAGCGCGACTATGAGCAATGTTAACGGATATATTGGAATTCAGCAGATGAAGGATATTCATAAACTACTAGAGGCACATCAAAAACAAGCTATAGTGTGGAAACAGCAGTTGGTTGGCTCGAGATACCATCCGATTGAAAGAAATGAATGCGATCCTAATTACTGGGTTTACGGTATCCTAGCAGAAGAGAAAACTGAAACTATAAAGAGGTTCCGTAACGAGGGATTCTATGCTTCTGGGATACATATTAGAAATGATTTGTACAGTGCATTCGGAAAACAGAATACAGAATTGCCAGGGGTTGATTACTTTTATACTCATTTTGTAGGGTTACCTTGTGGATGGTGGATGTAATGATTAGTTATAGCATAGTAATAAAACGAACCCGCGAATTACTAATTGATGAAACAAATGATATTATTAGACTGAAAAAACAACATTGGCCATATAATGATGATGAACAAATGCAATGGTTCAAATCAAATATACGATCTGACGATATGCACATATTGATACGAGATGGATCACAACTAATAGCTTATTCTAATGCTGTCAATGTAGAAATAAAAGTAAATAATAATCAATATAGTGCTCTTGGAATCGGAAATGTTTGTGTTGATAAAGTTAAATCGGATAAAGGTATCGGCACTCTGTTAATGGCATGTGTTAGTATATTGATTAAAAAAAAGAATACTTGTGGTGTCCTATTATGCAAACAAAATTTGGTTGGCTTTTATAGTGCTTCTAAATGGCAAATTGTTCATACAAATAGGGCAAGCATATGCAATAATCCATTTGATGGGATAATTATGATGCTTGATCCTCAAAACGTCGTTTACTCTAACAGAATTGATTGTTTGCAATTAAACAGGTATTTTTAGCGCTAATATAATTATCTTGATTCTTTAGCGGTTTGTCTGTATACGATATAATAGTATAAATGAACAGTAAATAATTCCAATCGAACTTTTTCATATCTGGATGGTTCTATGAGAATAAAATCATTTCTAAAGAATAAAGCAGCTGAGAATGCTGTCTGGATTGTTGGTGCCAAGGCAGCACAAGCAGTTCTTTCGCTTATTATTGGGATGCTAACAGCACGGTATTTGGGCCCGTCGAATTATGGTATAGTTAATTATGCGGCTTCACTTGTAGCATTTGTTGCTCCGATTATGAATCTGGGTATTTCTAGTATTCTCGTGCAAGAACTGGTACAAAATGACAATGATGAAGCTATATTGGGGAGTACAATTGTTTTAAACTTATGCTCTTCTGTTCTATGTATGATTGGAGTCACGGCATTTGCTTCTTTAGCTAATAGTGGTGAGCCAGATACGATAATTGTTTGTCTATTATATAGTACTCTGTTAGTTTTTCAAGCATTTGGCGCTTTTGAATACTGGTTCCAAGCTAATCTGAAATCAAAGTATTCTTCTATAGTCTCACTATTCGCATATATTGTTGTTTCAACTTACAAAACCATTTTACTCATAACAGGCAGAAGCGTATATTGGTTTGCTGTTTCAAATTCATTGGATTACTGTATTATTGGTTTTGCCTTATTCTATCTTTACAAAAAACAGACTCAAAGAAAACTGCGTTTTTCGATAACAATAGCGAAAAGGCTTCTTTCGAAAAGTAAGTATTATATAATCTCCAGCATGATGGTGACAGTATTTGCTCAAACTGATCGCATTATGTTAAAAACCATGTTAAATAGTGAGTCTGTGGGGTATTATTCTGCTGCTTTGACATGTGCAGGTCTCACAAGCTTTGTTTTTAGCGCGATTATTACTTCTTTTCGTCCAGTCATTTTTGAAAGCCAAATGTGCTCAAATGACATATTTGAAAGGAATATGAAAAGACTATATTCAATTATCATATATTTATCGCTCGCTCAAAGCATAGTTATTTCTGTATTTGCGCGACAGATTATTGTAATAATCTATGGTGAGCAATATTTGTCAGCAGTTAGCGCATTGCAAATTGTTGTTTGGTTTACAACATTTTCTTATTTAGGTTCTGTAAGAAATATATGGATTCTAGCAAATAATAAACAAAAATATCTTTGGATAATTAACTTGTCTGGGGCTGTATTTAATGTAGTTCTTAACCGCATTCTTATTCCACTGTGGGGAATTAATGGAGCGGCAATAGCCTCGCTTATTACACAAGTCTTTACGAATATATTTGTTGGTTATCTTATAAAGGAAATTATTCCAAACAACGTTTTGATGGTGCAAAGTTTACACCCAAAGTATATAATTGATCTAATTAAACGAGTTTAGATTATTTCGAGGAGTAACAAATGGAAAGAATTGATCACGTAAGTACGAAGGAAATACAACAGAAAGCACTTGAAGTACTTGAGGTATTCAAAGAGGTTTGCAGGGAACACCACCTCACATATATGGCTATAGGTGGGACCTGTATTGGCGCAATACGTCATCATGGTTTTATCCCATGGGATGATGACATAGATGTTGTAATGCCAAAGGATGATTATCGTAAGTTTATTGAAATTGCACCCATAGTGCTGAATTATCCCTACTCAATCATTACACCAAAGACATGTAAGCATTACCATGTAACGTATTCAAAAATGCAAGACGAAGAGACTACTTTTGTTGAAAAGGCATCGATGAAATACCATGATAGATACTCAGGAGTGTTTATTGACATTTTTCCAATTTATGGTCTGCCGATGAAAAAAAAGCAAAGAATGAGACTCTGCAAAAGATATGATTTCTTCCAAAAGGTAAATCTAAGGATGAGATTTCCATTAACAGAAGAAAAAACAATAAAAGGGAAGCTGCTCTGGCTTTTAGTACGTTCATTAAATTGGTTCAAAACATATTACTACTATACCGATAAACAAACAAAGCTGCTATCAAAAGTACCATTTAATAATTCTGACATGATTATATTCCCATGGCGGAAAACACCGGTAGGTGAAAAAGGTTACAAAAGAATATTTTACTACGATGATTTTGCAGATGTTAAGGAAGTTGAGTTTGAGGGGTCAACAATAAATGTTCCAATTGGTTATGATAGATATTTGACAATGGATTTTGGAGATTATATGGAGCTGCCACCAATAGAGAAGAGGGTATCGAGGCATTTGCTAGGAATAATAGACCTCAAAAAGTCTTACAAAGAGTTTGCTTGATTGTATAAAACAATAGTTGTTATTGTTGGAGGCTAATTTATTATGATAATAGGATACACAACTGGTGTTTATGATCTTTTCCATATTGGTCATTTAAATCTACTGAAAAATGCAAAAGGTATGTGTGATAAACTGATTGTTGGCGTTACAGTAGATGAGTTGGTTCAATACAAAGGAAAGCATGCGATGATTCCGTTTGAAGACCGCATAGAGATAGTTCGATCTTGTAAATATGTTGATGCTGCAGTGCCGCAGTATGATATGGATAAGCTTAAAGCTTGTAAAAAACTGGGAGCTACTTATCTTTTTGTTGGGGATGATTGGTATGGAACAGAGAAATGGCAAGATTATGAGGAAGAGTTTATCAAAGAGGGCATTAAAATTATATACTTTCCTTATACAAAAGGCATCTCAAGTACAAAAATTACCGAAACACTAAATACAATAAGAGGTGTTCACCTTAATGATGTAAAATAAGGAAATTACTATGCATTTATCTGCGTAATTAATGAGTTCGTCCTAATGTATAGAATGATTGATCCTATAAGCACTAATACGATGCAGGTATGCTTTACAAACAGAGTTACCGCCTCTACTTCTTCGCATTATATTGCCAATTACGTGAGACACTTGAGAGACAAAATGGTAATTGTGCACTAGCATTAAGTGGGGGTATCGATTCTGCTATCCTAGCAAAATCCATGCACAGTGGAACAACTGCATATAGATATAAATGCATAGTGCCTGGGACAAAAGTCATTGATGGAACTCACTCTGCAAGAAGATATGCGAAAGAATGTGGGCTGCATCACTAAACGGTAGGAATATATTGGAAAGATTATGTATAATATTCTGATATTCTAGTGAAGCATAGAAAAGCTCCAATACATTCTATCGAGGTTCAAATCTTCAAGGTTGCTTTACATGCAAAGGCAAACGGATTTGATACACTTGTGTTTGGGAAAGCTACTGATGCTGTGTACAGAGGCTTAAGTGGTTTACTCTCAAATGAGGGAATTCTATCCAAATTGTGCTGAGAATCTTACTGGCGATTAAAAATGGCTTCGCGAAATTTTAGAGCGATATTTGAACTTACTAGAAGATTAACGGGAATGCCAAATTGGTAGTTACCACGACCCTAAAACAGAGGTCTTGTTAGTCCTGCTATGAATTACGGCGTGTAAGCACCATCTGCACGGAGTTTTAGCACCACCCTGTCGGAGTATTAGCACCACCTATACGGAGCAGAGCACCATCCCTTATAATGAGGCTGGCACGCAGAAGCGTGACTATCTTCATTAGGAGGGAGTCGAATGGTCGACTACCGCAGCATTCTGAGGCTGCACAGCCAGGGAAATAGCCAGCGGGAAATTGAACGCGAAGTCAATAGTTCGCGGCACACTATTTCCGAGGTGCTTATCCAGGCAGAAGCAGCCGGTATTACCTGGCCGTTGGATGTCGTGCCTATTGAAGGAACTATTTCTATGCGGGAGCATCATGGCCTTGTTTCCCGGCTGAAAGCGGGTGAAACGACGTAACCGATGATGATTTACTGAACTACCGCTGGGGCTCTGCTCCAGACCCCGGAGTTTAACGCATTTGTTTTCCAGGAGAGTGGTATCTATGGTAGAGCGATTTCCCGCGAAAAGCAAAAGAAAGAGTGATACCAGACGGCACCACTCTCCCGCGAAACCTCATATGCCGCTCGGGTCGCTCTCCAGCGTTGCCCTATCCTACATATGAGTAAAAGCAAGATTATGGTACCAATTATTATGATTGGCGTCAAGGGATTCGGCGGTGCTATTTGGCCGTTAGGGTGGTGCTATTTCTCCGTGACGGTGGCGCTAAAAGTCCGTGCAAGTGGTGCTCTGTGTCCGTGATATGGATCCTGCTTTGTATTAGCTCATATTGCAGATGTTTTTTCGTTTGAGATGTAAATGACGAAGTAGGGTTCAGATATGTGAAGGACTAACACACAATACTGTTTAAGACTCTATTGACAAGAGATATTATACAGAGGAGAGAAAGAGATTAATATGAACATTACAGATTCATTTAGTGGACGCGTTCTTGTTATTACTGGTGGCACCGGCAGTTTTGGGAGTACTGTTCTTAAACACTTCATTACAACTGATTTTGGTGAAATTCGTATCATTTCTCGCGATGAAAAGAAACAAGATTGGATGAGACATGCTTTACAGGCAAAGTATCCTGAGCATGCTTCAAAAGTTCAATTTTATATTGGGGATGTCAGGAATATAGATTCAGTGCGTGAAGTGATGTTTGGAGCAGATTATGTGTTTCATGCCGCGGCATTAAAGGAAGTTCCGTCATGTGAGTTTTTTCCAATGGAAGCGGTCAGGACGAATATAATTGGAACGGACAACGTAATTACCGCCGCAGTTGAAGCGAAAGTCCAGAGAGTGGTCTTTTTGTCCACAGATAAAGCGGCGTATCCAATTAACACAATGGGTATGACAAAAGCTGTTGGCGAGAAGATTGTTCAGGCGCGAGCGCAAAAGGCATTTGAACGTGCTGGTACGGTTCTTGCGTGTACTCGTTATGGAAATGTCATGTGCAGCCGTGGATCTGTCATCCCGCTTTTCATTGACCAGATTAAGCGAAAGGCTCCGATTACGATAACTGATCCTAACATGACTAGATTTCTGATGAATTTGGACGAAGCTGTTGATCTTGTGGCTTTTGCATTTGAACATGCGGAACCTGGAGATTTATTCGTTCAAAAAGCGGATGCTAGTACAATCGGCGACCTAGCAAAAGGTGTCATGAAGGTATTTGGCGAGACAGAGTGCAAAATGATCGGTAGCCGTCATGGTGAAAAGCTCTATGAAACACTTGTGACACGTGAAGAGATGCTGAGAAGTATTGATATGGGACGTTACTACCGCATAACTCCGGATGCAAGAGGTCTAAACTATGACAAGTTTTATATTGAGGGTACTGTGCGGACAGAAGGGAATGAAGCATATACTTCGCATAACACGAATCGTCTTGATGTCGATGGCGTGGTAAGAAAAATCATGAGTACAGACTATGTAAAAGAAGAACTTGAAGGCCGTCCTCATGCTGTTGAAGCGTAACTGTTAACTAACGAAAGCTATTTGATTATTATCTTGCCGTCACAACAAATAAACAGGAGATCAGTAATCATGGACTATCGATACTGGAAAGAAAATGGAAAAATCAGACTGATGATCATTGTTGGAACTAGACCGGAGATTATCCGGCTTGCTGCCGTGATTAATAAGTGCCGAAAATACTTTGATACGGTATTAGTTCATACAGGACAAAACTATGATTATAACTTAAATGGTGTGTTTTTTAGGGATCTCAGATTAGCTGATCCTGAATTGTACCTTGATGCTGTTGGGGCAGATCTTGGAGAAACCATGGGTAATATTATTGCTGCGAGTTATAAGGCAATGCTTGAACTAAAACCAGATGCAGTACTTGTATTGGGTGATACTAATAGTTGCCTAAGTGTGATTGGAGCAAAGCGACTTCATATCCCCATTTTTCATATGGAAGCTGGTAACCGTTGCAAAGATGAGTGTCTCCCAGAGGAAACTAATCGTCGAATTGTTGACATCATTAGTGATGTGAACTTAGCCTATTCAGAGCATGCTCGCCGATATTTAGCTGATTGTGGCTTGCCTAAAGAACGCACTTTTGTTACCGGTTCGCCAATGGCAGAGGTGTTAACAGAGAATTTGGAAGCAATTAGAGCGTCTGATGTTCATTCGCGACTTGGTTTGCAGAAAGGCACGTACATCCTTTTATCTGCACACCGTGAAGAGAATATCGATACAGAGAAAAACTTCATGTCACTCTTTACAGCAATTAATAAAATGGCGGAAAAGTATAATATGCCTGTTCTGTACTCGTGCCATCCTCGCTCTAAAAAGCGTTTAGAGGCTAGTGGGTTTAAGCTTGATTCGAGAGTGATACAACATGAACCATTAGGTTTCCATGATTACAACTGCCTTCAGATGAATGCGTTTTGTGTTGTTTCTGATTCGGGGACACTACCAGAGGAAAGTAGTTTCTTTACGAGTATTGGCATGTCTTTCCCAGCGGTCTGCATAAGAACGTCTACTGAACGTCCAGAGGCTTTGGATAAAGGGTGCTTTGTTATAAGTGGAATTGATGAAAAGGGTTTATTACAGGCTGTTGATGTGGCTGTTGAGATGGTGAAGAATGGCGATAATGGTATACCAGTGCCTGATTATACAGATTTGAATGTATCAGATAAAGTAGTGAAGATCATTCAAAGCTATGTGGGCATTGTCAACAAGATGGTGTGGAGAAAAGAAGTATGAACATATTGGTCACAGGTGCTAAAGGGTTTGTCGGCCGGAATCTTGTAGAAAACCTAAAGTGTATAAGGGACGGGAAAAATCGAACTCGCCCAAGTATCCGAATTGACAACATCTTCGAGTATGACCTAGATAATACGCCAGACCAATTAGATGTTTTCTGTAAAGATTGCGATTTTGTTTTCAATCTTGCTGGAGTTAATCGACCTAAAGATCCTACTGAGTTCAAAGTGGGCAATTTTTGCTTCGCGTCCGTTTTGCTTGAAATGCTGAATAAACATGGAAATAAGTGCCCTGTAATGCTTTCTAGTTCATTACAGGCCACATTGGCGGGGAGATTTGGCACATCTGAGTATGGATTGTCGAAACGTGATGGTGAGGGACTTTTCTTTAAATATGCTTCAGAAACTGGAGTTGATGTGTATGTGTATCGATTTCCTAACCTGGTAGGTAAGTGGGTTCGCCCGAACTATAACAGTGCAGTAGGGACATTTTGTAATAACATAGCGAACGATCTGCCAATTACAGTAAATGACCCGAGTGTGGAGCTAGAGCTTCTATTCATAGATGACTTGATAGAAGAAATGTATGATGCCTTGGAAGGGCATCCACATCGCTGTGAATACCCGGCAGAGGGGGAGGACGGATATGATGGTTTGACACCTAGACCATGCGATGCCGGTAAATTCTGCTATGCTCCAATTACACACAAAGCAACACTTGGGTATATTGTTGAGTGTCTAAAAGGTTTTCATAATCAACCACAAACATTGACAATGCCAAGTATTGCGCCTGGTAGTTTTGAAAAAAAACTATATTCTATGTATCTATCATATCTGCCTAAAGAAAAAGTAGTATTTGACTTAAAAATGAACTGTGATGATAGAGGAAGTTTTACTGAACTGCTCAAAACATATGACCATGGACAATTCAGCGTTAATATATCTAAGCCAGGTATAATAAAAGGGCAGCATTGGCATAACTCAAAGTGGGAATTCTTTATTGTTGTTGCTGGACATGGTCTTATACAGGAGAGGAAAATTGGAAGTGATGACGTTATTGAGTTCGAGGTGAGTGGTGGAAAAATACAGGCGGTACATATGTTACCTGGCTATGTACATAACATAGTAAATCTTTCAGAAACTGAAAACCTTATCACGATAATGTGGGCGAATGAAGTATTTGATCCAAATTATCCAGATACTTTCTTTGAATCAGTGTAATAATAAAATACTCTCACATATAAATGCTTTGACAAAAAGATGGTATAGTGGTAGAATAACAGAAAAATGTAGTTGTTTTCGGCTGAGAAATGCTTTTTTGAATTGTTGAACCACATACATAGAGTATATAAGAAAACAACTACTAGTGTATTATCATTGGAGGAGACGAATGGCGACTACAGATGAGAACCTTCCGAAATCCACTGAAACTCCATCAGCACGTAATTCTATTGATCGTTTTTCTTTTTTTCGAGAACTTAGTATAGGATTCTTTGGTAATATTCTCTGGGAAATTTTCATATGCTTAAGTACTCCATTTGTTCGGATTTGGAATGATATATTACCTCCTATATGGGTTTTTATTCTGATCGGGGTCTTCTCACTGATTATAAGTTTTCTTCTAAGGCTGTATTTTTCAAGGCTGGAAGAGTATCATTCGTATGCTCATTACTTACGTCATGTAATGATAGTATTTGCTATTGTACTAGGATTATCTGCATTCGTGACAGGATGTCAGGTTGTGTATGACTTGAGTCTTCACAATGATATCAAAAACCAATTGAAATGGCTGGTTGGACTGTCGGTCGCACTTTCAGTAACAATCGGTAACACAATGTATGTTAGCCATATGTACCGGAACATAAGAAGGAACAAACAACAATTGGATATTCGACAAGAGAATGAGAAGTCATTCGATAAAGTGGAAACTAGTATTAGTCAGCAAATAGATGATATAAGGAATCGATTTGAACTAGCTTTTAAAAAAGCAGATTTAGACTCGGCTATAACTGGTACTATTATTCCATTTAAATATGACATGGAAAAGAAAGAGATAAAAACATACTTACTTGATAATACAAAACAAGACAAACAGTATTCATGGAAGTTTGCAGGTGGACATGTCAAGTTTTCTGATGATGATTCTCCAGATTCTATTGCAATTGAACGAGCAAAAACTGAATTGGGCTTGAACGTAAAAATACTAACGAATGGTGTTATTCAAGATGAATTAATTGACAATATGCAACCAATTAAACGCCCGCATTATGTATATAAGTTTACTTTGGGACCAGAAGCAAAATGTTTTCTTGAACAAGGACATGAGTATCATATAGACCTTGTATATGTGGGTGAGATTGAAGGCATCTCTGACGATAGTATACTAAGGAATTGCTTAGAAGTTATTCTTCCGGCAAAATCAAAACTGAAAAAAGAAGAAGTATCAGCTTGCTGTAATAAATCAAAGAGTTTATACTATCAGAGAAAGAGAGTTAAGCAAAAGGATCGAAAGGATATTGACGAATACATAATAAACATGTTATATGCGGCATACTGTGACTACTATGATGAGAAAAACCAGAGTTAAGTGACGCTTAATCGATTTGTTTAACGATGATAATTATTCAAAAATGCAAATGGCGCTATTGAAATTGATGAAAATCTTCCACATAAAAATACTGATTTCATCTTAGGAGAAATACAAGAAAGAAGATTTGATACAAAGGATTTAACTTGTGAGGCTGTACTTTATACTTATTAGTTTTTTGAGAATATTTGTATGCACATAACGCAAAGCGGACCAGCTTGCATTATCATCATTCTTAGGAATATGCTTAGAAACCAAATGTGTTTGATATTGATGAGGTGTAGCGAATGTGTATCTTTATTCCATCAGTAACATCTAATATTTGTGATAATCTTGATATTATGAATCAGCAGTTAAAACACTCGGTGATTTCTAGATTTTGATTGCTGGAATTAATGTGTTTTAAAATATCATCATGGAATTCCATAAAACCAGGAAGCGTTATGAAACATTTATTGCAGACGCAAAAGAAAGCAAGTCTGTAAGTATCAAGAGCGTTCAGGCGGATTCGATGTATCTATTTGAACGTATAGGATTTGGCCAGTAGATTACCGATATGAAAACGGCAGAGGATTCAACTTTTCGTGTTACCCATAACGACACAAGAACAAACAATGTGTTATTTAATGAGCGAACTCAAAAAGCGTTGGTTGTAATCAATCTTGGAACGGTTATGCTAAGTCTTGCGATGCACAATTATAGTGATGTGGTTCGTTAAGCCGCCAACTTTTACTGAGGAAAACGGTGGTGACGCTAATAATACATGCATTATTCTAAGTGTTTCCTGAGTATTTGCAAATAGCTTTTTAAGCAAAACTGTAAAATAGACAACCAAAATGGAATTGAGGTGGTAAGTCTTAGTGATTTTACTTTGGAACGTGAACTTGCGGCATGTTTTGTTGACTGTATCACAGAGGATAATCGCTTCAAGGCCAAGAAAGACAATCATAGAATAGCAGTACTTGTTTCGGATTGTGCTCACTAAAGATACAAACAAGAAGCTTGAACCTATGGATGATATCGTGAATGGCTGCACAGATAATGCCAAATAAGATAACACAAAACATATAAACAGAAAGAAACTTTATATAAGGTTTTCAATTCTTTGTGAAACCATTGTAGAGTGTTTTGAAGGAGATATCAATTGATATAGAAATGATAATAAGGAGTGCAAACATGAAAATCGGATGCGTAAAGGAAATAAAAAACAATGAATTCCGAGTCGGACTCACACCAGACAATGTCAAAGCATATGTTGTTGCTGGACACCATGTATACATAGAAAAAGGGGCGGGTGTTGGATCCGGTTTCACGGACAACGAATATGTAGACGCAGGGGCCTCCCTTATTGATAATGCTGCCGATGTTTGGCGTTTGGTTGATATGATGGTGAAAGTCAAGGAACCCCTTGAAGAAGAATACCCGCTTTTCCGTCCAGGTTTGATACTGTTTACTTATTTGCATCTCGCTGCTGACAAGCAGCAGATGGATGCGCTTCTTGCCGGTAAAGTCTATGCGGTCGCCTATGAGACTATACAGGAGAAAGATCGTTCTCTTCCGTGCCTTGCCCCAATGTCACAGATTGCTGGACGCCTTTCTATACAGGAAGGCGCGAAGTATTTGGAAAAGAGATTTGGTGGGGAGGGAATCTTGCTCGCAGGTGTTCCAGGGACACCTAAGGCCAAAGTCGTTATACTTGGCGGTGGAACGGTCGGCATGAATGCCTGTAAGATCGCTGTCGGTATGGGGGCAAACGTGACGATTCTCGATGTAAACCTGAAACGCCTCGAAGAATTGGACAATATGTTTGGGGCACACATTCAGACACTGTATAGCTCAGATTCAAATATTAAAAAGGCTGTAGTTGATGCGGATTTAGTTATTGGGTCTGTCTTAATTCCAGGTGGAAGCACGCCGAAACTGTTCAAGAAAGAATACCTGCCGGAAATGAAAGACGGGGCTGTGTTTGTAGACGTGGCTATCGATCAGGGCGGATGTGGAGAGAGCAGCAGAGTGACTACTCACGACAATCCAGTTTTCATCGAGGAAGGTGTTGTTCATTATTGTGTCGGGAACATGCCGGGTTCTGTTCCGAGAACAAGCACGATTGCACTGACGAATGCAACACTTAGATATGGCTTGATGATTGCAGATGTTGGGCTTGAACAGGCGAGCCTAAAGAATGATGCCATAAAGATGGGTGTGAACTGTTATATGGGCAAGCTGACAAATCAAAACGTTGCAAAAGCCCATGGATATGAGTATACACAACTTGACCGCTTAATCAAATAGAGATGACGGCTTACTTCTAATAAACTTGCGAAAGCAAAATAGAAACTAAACTGCGATAAAATGAGGACATAGATATGAGAGAAGACCTTGCAAGGAAAATACAACAGGTGGGTTTGAGTTTTAAACTTAAAGACCCATTTTTCAGTTATGAAGAAATCTGCAATGGGAATGTAAATCACACTTATCGTGCAGACTATATACGTGATGACGGAACCGGAATGGCTCGAATAAAGAGCTATTTGGTGCAGCAGGTGAATACGTATGCTTTCAAAGACCCTGTTGCGCTAATGAACAATATTGACAAAGTTACAGAGTATATACATGCCCAGAATCCAAAGCAGACTTGTCTCCACTATCATCATACTGCTCAACGAAAGACTTATATCTTTGATGGAGACGAGTTTTGGCGTATATGCAATTATATTCCTTCGGTGACTTACGACACCTGTGAGAACCTTGATATTGTGCGTTCAGCGGCTGAAGCATTCGGCGATTTCCAAATTTCACTTGCTGAGTTTGATGCATCCCAGTTGAGCTATACGATTCCGGATTTTCATAACACCAGAAAACGCTACGAAACACTGATTGCAGATGCAAATGAAGACAAGCTTGGGCGAGTCAAAAGTGTCCAAGAAGAGCTGGATTATCTTCTTAGTGTTCAAGACTTAGCTTGCAAACTCACCGATATGGAAAAGGCGGGGGAGTTGCCAATCCGTGTTACTCATAATGATACGAAGATCAACAATGTTCTATTTGACGAGCACACTCAGAAAGCATTAGTCGTTATAGACCTTGATACGGTTATGCCTGGTCTTGTAGCACATGATTTCGGTGATGCGGTGCGTTTTGCCGCCAATTTCACAGAGGAAGACAGTAAGGATACAAGCAAAACCGGTGTTGATCTAAATATCTTCTGGGCGTTTGCGGATGGTTTTTTAAGCAAGACAGCCAAAATGCTTACGAAGAATGAAATTGATACATTAGGGATAAGCGGATTTGTTCTGGCATGTGAGCTGGCTACTCGTTTTCTTGATGACTATATAACTGGAGATAAGTATTTCAAGGTAAAGAAAGACAACCACAACATAATCCGCACACGTTGCCAAATTGCACTTGCAAAAGACATGTACAAAAAGCTTGATGCCATGGATGCCATTGTACACGGCTGTGCAGAAAAGTACAAATAAATCTATGAATGGGTGAATGTTTTTATAAAGCAAGTTGAGAATTGGCGTGTTGTTGAGCTCAAACTGGGCATAATGTGATTTGGAGACACATCGATGGAAAAAGTTCATTTAGGCATCGCCGGACCGGGGCGGATCGTTCACCGGGTCATGAAGGACCTGAGAAAAGCTGAGCATATAGAAATTGCCGCTGTGGCTTCACGGAGTCTTGAACGTGCCCAAGCAGCCGCTACAGAGTTTGACATACCATTAGCATTTGGCAGCTATGAAGAAATTGCTGCCAGCAATGATGTGGATTTCGTTTACGTCGCTGTTCCGCATCCTTTCCACTTTGTACTAAGCAAGCTTTTCCTTGAAGCTGGCAAGCATGTGATCGTTGAAAAGCCCTTTGCTTTGAACGCGAAAGAAGCAAGGGGAATGATTGATTGTGCTAAAGCAAACGATTGCTTCTTGATGGAGGCCATGTGGTCCCGTTTTTTTCCTGCAGCACAATCCCTGAAAGCAATGATTGATTCAGGCACACTTGGTGATATTCGACGCATTACTGCTGACTTTGCTTTCCGTGCGCCATTGAATTATGAGGATCGTCTATTCAAGCGGGAACTTGGTGGCGGTTCGCTTTTGGATGTAGGCATATACCCACTTTCACTCATTAGCTTTTATAAAGGCGAGTTACCTAATAGGGTACAGGCACTTTGTGACAAAACCGAGACGAATGTAGATGGTTTATGCAGCTTTCAGATGCAGTTTACTGATGGGGCAGTTGGTCAAGGCTTTAGTGCCCTTGATGTTACTACAGATCAGGGAATGAAGATATATGGCACGGAGGCATGGGTTGACTTCCCAGATTTCTGGCATCCGACTCGTTTTATTATACACCGCCCAGGTATGGAACCAGAGGTAAATGCATTTGCTCCGGAGGATGAGGGATTCCATCACGAGTTTGAATATGCAGCCAGAGCTATTCTCGCGGGTCAGACTGACCAGAATGTAATCCCACTTGCAGAAAGTCTACATATCATGGAAATCATGGACGGCATGCGCAAACAGATGGGAGTGCGCTATCCGGTAGAATAATAGTCCCGCGCCTTATCAAAATTATCTGCGTTATTTGATATTTGTCCGCAGTTTGTCCACATTTCTATCTGATATACCGTAAGCGCAAAATAAAGCACAACTCGCGGATGTAAGAGAAAGATGAGATAATAGTCCCAAGGATTCTTGAGAATTCCCAAGGATTCTCGAGAAAGACAAAGAATGGGGGTTTGCCAGAATATAACAAAGAAGTCAGATACACCTCATCAACATATAATGAGTAAAATAGCCTGATTGGGCAACAGAGAGGTACAATAGGGTGCAATAAGGAACAATCCATACCGTCTGAGTACAATGAACACCAATACTGCTACCACCGGTTGAATTAGGGAAGCCAACTCCATATCACGGACACTGAGCACAACAGTCACGGCTTAATAGCACCATGTCGCCACCGTATAATAAAGGAGAGCAGACCGCTATTTATGGTACAGTAGAACGCTGAAGAAGGGAAAGCAAATCAAGACCAATCATTATAAACTCTTATCATTTATCCTTTCATTGGTGTTTATTATTACTGTTTATGACGGCCTGAATTGCCGTAATAGTTTGTCCGCATACTAATCTGGATTGGTGGAAACAGTCATAACGATTATTTCTAACTTTGGAGGTAGGCCATGGGTCATCACATTTTAGACATATATCCAGATCCAAGAAGAGTTCATCACCTTTATATTAATGAGCCAGAATTAATTGATGAGTCTATAACAGAATCCATAGCAGAAGCTCCGATAGATAACATTCGCGTCTATGTTCCGCTTGATTTGAATAAGGAAGCTATCCTTAGACGTCTCTGCTATATTAGAAATAAATACGGAGAAGTGACCTGGAGAAATGAGACCGACATTTCTGTGGAAGTGAGGAAATTGATTAGTCAGATAGAGATATACGATCAGGTTCACTTTGTCAGAAACATGCCAGGAGTAAATGGCCACAGCACTGAAGCAAGGGAACTTGCAACGAGGTTTATTGAAAATCTCGAAGAAATAAATAGTGTCAGCCATTCGTTCCCACATATGATTATTGAAGAGCTAAAGAATGACTTTGACTTATAACCAGAAGGTATTTGGGCCCGAACTGGCCGGGGATTATGACCCGGCTGGCGGCAATACGGCTATATGCAATAAATAAATAGCTCTCCAATCTGATACAGATCAGAGAGCCGTTTGATGCGAATAGACAACCAGGCTTATCTGGTTTGACGGCGAGCTAACGAGGGTTTATTTCACCATTGACTGAGCTGGCTGTTTCTGGTATCAGTCAGGCAGCGAACTCTTTCATTCAACATTAAGCTCTGTGTTTTTTGTTTTTTCGAGGAATTCACCGATGGCTTTCATATTGGTCTTAAATGATTTATGGATGCACCAGTAATCAAGGAGATCGTTACGCCAGAGACTGTAAACCGTGCTTGCGCTCACTCTAAGGATTCTTGCCGTCTCTCTCGCATTGAGCAGCCTGATTTCAGCATCAGCGCTGTTGCTGTTATACGCCGGCTCCGAATGGCTGGATTGTTGTGGCTTTTTCCTGTAGCAATACGATTTCACTGTAGTTTCCGGAATGCCGAGAGCTAAGGATATATCTTTGAATGTCCTGTT
>JAEEGL016311763.1_pt1 | contig 50336 bp, 54 predicted proteins | sample 9134231 | NCBI WGS metagenome assembly JAEEGL01 (sample SAMN16246548, study PRJNA631951) | gut metagenome | biome: gut microbiome; feature: rumen; material: fiber-attached | host: Bos | place: Iran: Karaj | collected 2018-10 | reverse complement strand
GGTAACACGATATCCGGTGTATGTACCCAACAACATAACCACAAACAAAATAACCAAATTAAGCTCGTCAAATGCAAACATAATGTGGCGGATATATTCGTTTACAATCACAAAATAGGTAATAATCGCCACCAAAACGCTGTAAACAATCTGCTTCATGGCGTTTTTTGCGCCTTCTTCTTCCCACGTAATCGAGGCTCGCTCAATAATCCATGCCGTAATAATAATCGGGAAGAACAAGGCCGAAGACGCAATCGACAAATTCCAGTTATAGCCGATGATTGCCAAGAACTGCATAATCAAAATTACAAAAATTACCACCGCCGAAATTCTCGGTACCAACAGCAAATTAAGCTTTGACAAACCTGCTCTGATTGCTACACCCATGCCGATAATCAATGTAAAACATACCAAACCGGCCCAAAATCCAGTTTCGACCAACGACATAGCAATCAACATCGGAGTAAAAGTTCCCATGGTTGATATACCGATAACGTTACGCATCAAAACTACTACCAAAATCGCTAACGGGAAAATCATCAGCCATTTCAGAGCATTTTGTTGATTGACCGGCAGGTTATAAATTGAGTACCCGAAATTAGTCTGCTGATTAGCCAATTTTGCACGATGACCTGCCATTTTATAAGAAGAACGCAAAGACCTCATCACCGAATATTTAATGCTCGAGTTTTCACCGCCTGTTACGTCAAACATTGAATCCGCGCCGCGTTGGAACACTACAAAACTGCTCGGCAAACCTTTTTTACCCGTCTTGATGTCATAAATCTTCCACATCTTATCCATATAGGCCTCAATCATAACATCAGGCACAAAGGTTTTCTTTTCTTCCTGCAGTTTAATACCCCTGACCATACGAGCCGAAATATTTTTCAAAGCCAACAAATCAATTATCGCCTGAGCAGTCTCTTTATCCGTGCTTCTTTCCGGCATAAAAGCTTGTACTGTCTCATCAGGAGGTGTTTGATTGAGCAAAAAGATAACCTGTTGCACGGCATCACCTTCCAACTTTGATGCTGTATCCAAAACTTCCATTGCAACATTTGATTCTTGTTCCGACAAAACCGGTTTTACAATCTTATCAGCTTTGGCTGCTGGAGTTTTACCATTGCCATCAACATTATCATACATCAAAACACGATAATAAACATCTTGATGTTTGGTCTTTGGCTTTGTCGTCAGTACAACCTTATCTTTGGTCATATCGACATTATATTTTGGAGCTACGGTATCCTCATCCAAAACCTTAAAATCAGTTGATGGAGTCGGACGAGTAATTGCCACCTTAATCGGATCTCCAGTCGGCTCAAATGCGACATGTGCTTCAACCGTCCATACCGCAGTTTTCTTATTCGGAGCAAAGCTAAACCCCCAATATTTAATTTTATAATAAGCACTGATACCGGCAAACAGGATTGATAAAATCAACCCTATACTCAACACCAACCTAACTGATTTTAGTTTTTGTAACATAATTATCCTCTACTATTTCAAAGTATTGCTCAGAGAAGTATCAACAACAGCACGGCCATTCAAAATATTACGCCCGATCAACCCCTGGTACGAAAACTTGTCTCTTTCTGCCAACGAAAATTGAGCTCTTATAATTTCCCCTCCGAAACGCACGCTCATCACTACTACGATACGTTTCTCTTTATTGTCGATTCTTTTAACCCTTTGGCGACGCATCACTTTCTTTTCAAAATGATGAGTCTCGCCATATTCACGGTTAATCAAATCAAAAGACACCCATTGCTCACCGTCACGTTCAAAAATTGTGCGATTCGCAACATCAATCGACGATGTCTCAGCACCGGTATCAATACGAGCCAAAAATGGTTTCTTCATCGGTAAAAAATAAATCGGTTCAACTTCACCAATCACACCCAAACTGTGTTTTTGCGGAATATTTTTTGCTTCTTCAACTTCCGGATTCTTAACTTCTACCCCCGGAACAATTGCCGGACGTACATCACTGCGACAAGCACTATTAGCCATAACCGCAGCCATTAAAATTATAATTTTTATCGGTAATAGTTTCATTTTTTCAATCTTCTATCTGCTTTATTTATCTTCAGAGGCTATTTAGCGGCAAAGCCCAGATTTTGTAAAGAAAAAAAAACAAATTAGCCCAAATTTTTAATGACAAAAAAATAAAAATATAGTACAATAGACGAAAAGGAGAGAAAATAGATGAATACAAGAAGAGATGAACTTGGAAAACGCATCAACAAAGCATTACTGGGATTGGGTGTTGTCGGTATCGCACTATCCCCAACCAACGCCGGTGCTCAAAATCCAGCATCATCTTCTTATCCTTCTCATCGACAAACAAATGAACGAAGCAATAATCGGGCTCCCGAGCGTAAATATTCCATGGACATCAATAAAGAAATCGAATCATGTGCTGACCGCTTTTGCCAACAAGTTGTTAATAATGCCTTCCATCATTATAATGAAATAACAAAATGTGCCAGAACTAGTAGATCGGCTAAAAGCTCTGCATTAAAAAATTATGTTAAAAGAAATATTTTTGATGTTGTTGCGCCGCGGAGCGGTCTTACTGGCGCCGACGCATATTGTATTGCTACGCTCAGCCTTTGTATTATGGAAGCCAATAAAACTCTTGAATATTTACCTCAAAAAATGATACCAGGATCAACTGAATGCAACAATTTTATGAGAAAAGTTTTAGATTATACTGAATCTGTTTCCATAACTATAGGCCGTAACGGACGCCCCTGCATCAATACCGATTTACTCGAAAATGGCGATATAGTATTTACCCCGCGTGCACCAGAAAAATATCACGCTCAAATGGCATATATTGAGAATGGAAAAGTCCGACTAATCAGTTTTAATAAAGAACACATAGATATGCCACAACCAATATTTAAAGAAGGTTACTATACAAAAGCAAAAATTTTCAAACAACATGAATTCATGAAAGACATGATTCGTCAATACATGCTTGATAATCAGTTGATTCCTCAAGACTATAACCGAAACGGTGAAACTGTTCTTCCAATTGAAAATGCCCGTCAAATCACAAATTACATAAACGGTAATTCTAAAGCTCAGAAAATGCTCACCATCAATATGTCTCATACTTCAGACCTTACAAATACAACTTTGTATTCGTTTAATGATGCACAGCAAAAAGCCGGTGCTAAAAAGACCGGCTCTGAAAAAACAATCGACCCCAGAACAAATTATACCTTTTTCAGTAAGAAAAACCAATCTCGGGGCTGACACATTAAAAGAACAACGTTGCTCTCACAGACATGACTGTGCCATAGTCTGATTTGGTGTTTTGTGCCGGATCAATATAAAATTGCACATCCGGTGTAATTGTTGCCCATTTTGAAATTCCCCATGCCCAATAAGCTTCTATAAGCTTTTCGCTCTTGTGTTCAGTCTCGAAGCCTACAGCCTTTTTATCAATTCGGTTATACGCAAATGCCAAACCTATTTGATCTAAAGGATTGCGATTGAACGGATTATTATAAACGCCTCCTAACACCCATGACTGATTAATCGTAGCCACGTTTCCCGAAACTCCGTTAACTCTGCCGAACAGTGATAGTTTTTCTCCGATATTTTGGCCCAAATTCAGCGACCAACCATTGGTTGTTTCCGGCTGTTCCTTAACCCCCGGCTGATTATACAACAAAACTGCTATCTCACTTTGCCCGACCCTGCTTATTGTCGGAGTATATGCCGCATACGCAAATGTAGTAAAATGTTTGTCACTCAATGTATTAAATTTAACACTCGTTGCCGCAATATTACTTGCATCTTGTGCACCCAATGCAAAACTCCACTCCTGATTGAGTGTTGCTTGTACAAATGCTCCAAATCCTGCTGTTGCATAGGTTGAACTTGCATTTTGTGACAAAGCATAATTGATAAAGTTTACCTGCTGATTGGCATCATAGTTTGTGCCGTCAAAATTATATATCGGGAACTGTCCGATTGCTGCAGTCAGCCATTTTGCCCCATGTGGTGTATAGCTATAGTATAGTTCCGGAAATTCATTTGAACTGTCCCCATAATCATTAATACCGGTCACCACCCCGATATTGTTCCCCAACCTATTTCCTGAAACGCCGCCGTACCTGACTACATTATATGCAAAATTCAAAACACCTGTTCCATATTCATTATCAAATGTAGTCCAGCTGAAACTCGGATATATTATCGTCTGAGCTGAAGTTTTTCGCCCTGATGGTGCACCTCTTTGTGGCATATAAGAAATATCAACCGCATAGCTAAACCCATATTTTTCATTAAGCATATTTTTAAAATCTGCATATTCATTACCTAATTCACTAAAAGTAAAATTATGCCGCTCATTTGCTGCCGCAGATCTTTTCGCCGCACTTCTTGTCGCTTCTGCTTCATTGGTCAAAGCTACCAACAACATTGCCATCAATAATCCTGATTTTTTCATACTTTCCTCACCTTAAATTAAAAACTCGTTATATAGATGCTCACTCATATTTCAAAAACAAACACAACTTTAGTATATAACAGCTTGAAATAAGGTTTCTGATACATACCTTTCGGGCAGAAACAAATTTTATAAGGAGATAAAACATGACCGAAGGTGTACGTTACCCGACTCTTGCTTTTCAAACCGGTGGTGCAGGACAATCCGACGTAGGCATTCCACCGCAACCGTTTGAAACTTTTTGCTATGATTCAGCCCTTCTTCAAGCAAAAATCGAAAATTTTAACGTCATCCCATACACTTCTGTATTGCCGAAAGAATTGTTCGGCAACATTGTCCCCGTCGACAAAGTAGTCGGTCAATTCAAGCATGGTGCCGTATTAGAGGTCATTATGGCCGGCAATGGTGCCAACCGTGATGACCACAAAGCCATTGCTACCGGTGTCGGTATCTGCTGGGGCAAAGACTCAAATGGCAAACTCATCGGTGGCTGGGCAGCAGAATATGTAGAATATTTTGACACTTATATTGATGACGACATTGCCAAGACCCACTGTGAAATGTGGCTCAATAAATCTCTCAATCACGAATTGGAAATCCGCGGCGTCGAAAAACACTCCGAATTTCAGCTGTTTCATAACTACCTCAATATCACACAACAGTTCGGATATTGTTTGACCTGCCTTGGTTTTCTAAACTTTGAGCATGCTGAACCAGCTCATGTTGCTTAATTGGTTTTGATAATGATTTTTGAATTTTTCAAAAATTTTGAGAAACCAATACCGAACGTGAGGCGAAACAATCCTTAAACGATTGCTTCGCCTCCTTTCGTTATCAATTTTAATAAGGATTTCACAATGACACAAGCAAACAAAAATAACAATTCTACCGATAATTCTCAAGGTCTGGGAGTTATGGCTCTTGCAGCCATTGTTGTCAGTTCCATGATTGGCGGTGGAATTTATTCTCTCCCCCAAAACATGGCTGCCGGCGCATCCGTCGGTGCAGTCATTCTTTCTTGGATAATCACTGGATTTGGCGTATTCTTCATCGCCAACACTTTCCGCACCTTATCAATAGCCAAACCGAACCTAACATCAGGAATTTACATGTACAGCCGCGAAGGCTTTGGCCCCTACGTTGGATTTACTATTGGATGGTCATATTGGCTCTGTCAAATTTGTGGCAATGTCGGCTATGCCGTTATTACCATGGACGCCCTCAACTACTTTTTTCCGCCCCATTTTGCCGGCGGAAACAACCTGCCATCAATAATCGGTGGCTCAATCTTAATTTGGGGATTTAACTTTTTGGTGCTACGAGGTATGAAACAGGCTTCATTTATCAATACAATCGGTACAATCGCCAAAATTACTCCGTTAATATTATTTATTATTATTACCATGTTTGTTTTTCATCTCGACCATTTTGATTTCAATTTTTGGGGCGAAAATACCAAAAGCCTCGGCGGTTTAAGCACTCAAATCAAAAGTACTATGCTCGTAACATTATGGTCTTTTATTGGTATTGAAGGTGCCGTTGTACTTTCTAAACACGCCAAAAATCCAAACAGTGTTGGACGTGCCACTTGCCTCGGCTTTTTAGGTTGCCTTATCATTTATATTTTGCTATCGGTTCTTCCTTACGGCTATATGTCCCAAGAAGAACTTGCTGCCATTCCAAATCCCTCCACCGGTGGTATATTGGAAAAGATTGTCGGTCCATGGGGAGCATGGCTTATGAATATCGGACTGGTTATTTCGGTTCTTACCAGCTGGTTGGCATGGACCATGATTACTGCTCAAGTTCCACAAGCTGCCGCCGAAAATGGCACTTTTCCAAAGCAATTTGCTCTTGAAAACAAGCACGGAGCCCCATCAGTATCATTATGGATCACCAGTCTGTTGATGCAATTGTTCATCTTCATGGTATATTTTTCCAACAACGCTTGGAATACCATGTTGAGCATCACCGGCGTAATGGTTTTGCCAGCGTATTTCTCAAGCTGTGCATATTTATGGAAAATTTGCGAAGATGGAGAATATCCCGGAAATATCAATATCAAACGCTCGGTTGCTTTAATATCCGCCATAATCGGATCAATTTATGCTTTATGGTTGATCTACGCCGCCGGGCTAAAATATTTGTTGATGGCTGTAATTTTCATGACCTTGGGCATTCCTGTCTTTGCCTGGGCTCGCCATCAATCCGCCCCTCAACAACGCATTTTTTCAATTGGAGAGGCTGCTCTGGCTTTGCTTTTAACGGTTATATCACTATGGGCAATATATGCCTTTTCACACCACTTAATCAGTATCAACTAAAGCAACAAGCAAGGGGAGGAAACTTGACGTTTCTCTCCCCTCGCTAAATTCGATTCACTCCTGTGAAGTTGCTTCTGCCAAAATCTCTTGCATGAACGTGTTGAAGTCATCGACAGTCCCTTCGGTTGTCTTAACAAAAAGGGCTATACCGGCAGAATAGACTTCTTGCAATTCTAGCTCGATATCAGGCTCTTTTGATGACCAATCTCGACATACATGATAAATGTACTTGAACAGCCCAAAGACACCATCACACCCTTCCCAGCACTTTTCAGCCCAGTCTTTCCATTTCTCCAACACATCTTCGATTTGCTGGAGCGTCTTTTCACCAGAGGTAAGATCTAATTTTTGGATAATATCCGCTAAATCTTGCGCAATAGAAACTTCGCAGTCATGTACAAGCATAAAAGGCTTTGCACCGTAACCTGATGTCTCATCGGCAAGACCAAAACCGCTTGCCGACATAGCAATGCTTTGTGTCTGCCTGTTTATATACACGGTTTTAATTACCCTATAAAACCTTTGAACGAAAGTACGTTGATCTAGTACCTCCGCAAGAGCAGGAAAGCCGGCAGCTTTCAGCTCCGAAATTCGAATATTACACATAAAGATATATATATTAATTAATTGATTAATAATTATTTATTTACAGCATTGTATACCAAATAATCAATCCCGTCAATGAAAAATAAATTTATCTATTTTGCCACTTTATTAACGTTATTTTTATATTGACTATTAGCAAAAAAATTCTTATTAAGTTAGCTATTGCCCTGATGGCGGAATTGGTAGACGCGCAAGTTTCAGGTACTTGTGACCGTTTTGGTCGTGGAAGTTCGAGTCTTCTTCAGGGCACCAAAAAAAAGCTCCTCTTCTGAGGAGATTTTTTTTGGTTATCCGAAAAAGACCGAACTTCCAGGAGGAAGTTTGACTACAAGCGAAAGCGAGACGGAAGTATCGCGGTCGCCAAAGGCGATGAGTGCAGTGCCCTTGAGCATTGCGAAAGGTGGCTTCTTCAGGGCACCACAAAAAAGCTCCTCCTTTATCAACCAGTCATCCCTATTTTTTGCCGGAGGCAAAAAATTCCAGGGATCTTCAACTTTTCAAAACAACTTCAATGTTTAAAAAATCAAAGACCTCCATTTTTAGGTGGAGGCCTTCGATAAAGTAGCAAAAAAGAGTTACCATTCGCGTCCTAAAGAGATAACACCACCGAAAGGATTCGGATTGTTTCGACTACGGAAACAACGCGCCGCCGACATCGCTGTTGATTTACACCTTAATACCGATGGAGCAATCCACATGCTCCGACCTTTGACAGGATCCCATTTTTTGTGCATAACGAAATGCACTCGGGCGCCGGTTTCCATGTCAGCTGTCACGAATGTTCCATTCGTACCCTTACTCACCTTTACAACTTTAATCTTTATCATAATCCAAAAAAATTAGTTAATAATTAAAAATCAGGACACCTTTATACATTAAAAATTAATTTTTGTCAAGACGCAATTATACGTTATAATTTAAGCCCCAATCACTGTACCTTGCCGGATCATCTCCCCAATTTTCACGCACTTTTACGTACAAAAACAAATGGATACGGCATTCCAACATCTCCTCAAGTTCATGACGCGCTTTCTCACCGATTTTTTTAATCATTTTTCCGCCCTGACCGACAATAATTTTTTTTTGTCCTTCTCTCTCGACATAAATGGTCATTTCTGCTCTAACCGAATCATCATCTCGCCTTTGCCACAATTCAGGCTCAACCGTCAAAGCATACGGAAGTTCCTGTTGTAACATCAAAAAAAGCTTTTCTCTAACTACTTCTGCTGCCAACAATTTTAGAGGCATATCTGACATCTGCTCTTCAGGATAATACCAGGGTGATAAGGGCAAATTATCAGCCAGATATTTATAAAATTCATCAATGTTTTCTCTGGTCGCTGCTGAAATCATAAAGGTCTCAACAAACTTTCCTGCATCATTTATTTCTGCCGCCAATGATAATAACTTGTTTTTTGCAACCATATCAATTTTATTTAAAACCAACACCGTAGGCCGTGTCTGTTTATTTAATTCTTCAACTATTGCCTTTGTTTCATTGTCAAAACCACGTTTAGCATCCACTACCAACACCAAAATATCCCCGTCTTTGGCGCCTCCCCAAGCAGAAGCCACCATAGAGCGATCGAGCCTTCTCTTCGGTTTAAAAATTCCGGGTGTATCCTGAAAAATTATTTGGGTATTCTCAAAAATCCCAATTCCTTTGATTGTTGTACGAGTCGTCTGGGCTTTAGGACTGACAATTGACACCTTTGATCCGGCAAAATCATTAGTAATGGTCGACTTTCCGGCATTTGGAGCACCTAGCAAGGTTACAAAACCACATCTCGTAGCCTCTGTATCAGTTTTTTCTACCATTTTGCACCCCAAATTCTTGCAAAAGTTTTTTTGCTGCGTCTTGCTCCGCCATTTTTTTATTATGTCCCTGCCCTACAGCTTCACCATGTTTATCAATTATAACTTTCATAAAAAACTGCGGGTTATGTTCGCTTCCTTCTCGTCCTACTTCAACATAAGACGGCGTCTCCCAACCATTACTATGCGCATATTCCTGTAATGAAGTTTTAGCATCTTTAGGCGGACGAGTATGAGTATTAATCAATTTTTCCCAATTACTTTGCACAAACTCTATTGCTCTTACACTTCCCGCATCGAGAAAAATCGCCCCGATAATCGCCTCCCCCACATCACACAGTACATTATCATTATGCCTAATATCAACACCCTCGGATTTTATGTATGTGTCTACCCCTAATTTCAAAACAATTTCGGCCACAGTTTCTTTGCAAACCAACGCCATAAAGCGTTGTGATAAGCCTCCCTCCGGTTCAGTCGGAAAAGATTTATATAACAGTGCTGCAACCGAAACCCCTAGCACTCTGTCTCCCAAAAATTCGAGTCTTTCATAATTTTGCGCCAAATTTCCGGTAATACTTGTATGTGTAACCGCCTGCGCAAGCAAATGTTTGTTTTTAAACGAATATCCCAAAATTTGTTCTAATTTTTCCATGACTTCTTACCAAGTTAAGAAATTTTATTAAACAAACGACGCCAACGAATTTTTTTGCCCCAAGTCCATGGTTTCAGCCAAGATCCCTCTTCCGGATCATATGAAAAGAACAAAACTCGTGCCTTTCCTACCAAATTTTCAAACGGAACAAAACCAACATGAATTCTGCTATCATCAGAGCGATCACGATTGTCCCCCATAACAAAATAGCTGTTTTCCGGAACTGTAACTTCTTCAAAATTATCTTCACTTTCTTCATCAGAAACTTCTAATATATTATGCCTTACCCCGTTTGGCAAAGTTTCATCGTACTGATGAAAACGCTCAGCATACCCAAAATTATTTCTGATTACAAAATTTTCCTTTTCTTCACGAGGAAGCTCTTCGCCGTTGATAAACAAATGTCCGTTTTCAAGTTTAATTTTATCTCCCGGTTTTCCGATAATTCTCTTAATAAAATCAGTTCTATTATCCTGCGGATACTTAAATACCACTACATCTCCGACTTTGGGCTCGTCTGCCCAAATACGCCCCGAAAACAAAGGCAAACTAAATGGAAACGAATGCTTAGAATAACCATATGTATATTTGCTCACAAATAAAAAATCCCCAACATACAAATTCGGATACATTGACCCCGACGGAATTTTGAACGGCTCAAAACAAAAACTTCTGATAATCACAGCTATCAAAATTGCATATATAATAGTCTTAATCGTATCTGAAAAACTTTCTTTTTCTTCCATAACATCCTCTCTATTTTTCTAAAACAACCATTGCCTGCGCAAACGGATAATCATCTGCCAGACTGATCATTAAGTTTTTAACCCCCAATTTATTTGCAAACTCAGCCGCTGTTCCACTTACCTTCAGCTCCGGTTTACCAAGTGCATCGGGCAAAACTTCTATCTCTGCAAATTGTATTCCATATCTGAAACCTGTGCCTACAGCTTTTACAAAAGCCTCTTTTGCCGCAAAAAACTTTGCTAAATTTGCAATATATTGATCAAAATTTTTTGCTTTAACCAACTCTGCCTGTTCAGCAACACTACAAGTACGCTTTACAAACCTGTTACCAAATTTACGCCAAACTTCGGTTATTCGTGCTATATTACAAATATCACACCCGATCCCCACTATCATTCAGACACCTTCTTTCTTCTTTGTGCAATTTTTTGCATTGCATGTTTGACAGCAAAATACGTTAAAATCCACGCTACAACATAATAAGGAATACAACCTATTAACATTGGAAAAAATACCGGCCATACATCACTTGCAAATCCCGAAAAATCAAAGGTCATAAGCGCATGCATTGATTTTTCAAATACCGTTAAAAACGAAACTCTGACTTCCCCTTCTGCTCCCAAAAACCATCTACCGGTATAAAATACCGACATCCATATAAATGGAAAGGTCCATGGATTACCTGCCGCTGTTCCGATTGCACTGGCTAACACATTACCTCGGCACAAAAAAGCCGTAATTGCTGCTAACACAAAGTGTAACCCTACAAACGGAGTAAAAGAAACCGCCACACCACAAGCGACACCGGCTGCTATTGATTGTGGGGAACAACCTAATCTGCTCAACCGTAATCCTAAATATTGCATATATTTTTTCCAGCCGATTGACGGCCAAACATATGATTTTAGTCGTTGTAAAAAGGTAGGCTTCTGTTTTCTCTTAAACACAGCATTCTCCTTAACTTGCACGAGCTACATAACTTACTGCCTTACATGTTTTTAATGAGGCAATAACTTCATTTAGTTGTTGAACATTTTTAACATCTAAATCAATAATTATTTCAAAATAGCTGACAGTCCTGTATACAATATTCAAATTAGAAATATTGGTATTATGCCGCGCCATAATATTAGATACCTCTCCCAAACTCCCCGGTTCGTTTGATAACATAATCTTCAAACGCCCCGTATAAGTCTCTTTTTCGTCGGTTTTTCCCCAAGAGATATCCAACCAACGTTCCGGTTCTTTGGCATATTTTTCTAGCACCTTACAATCAATCGTATGTACCGCCACACCCTTTCCGGTTGTTACAATACCAACAATTCTATCTCCAGGCAAGGGATGACAACACCCCGCAAAATGCATTGCCATACCGGGGATAAGCCCCTCTATTTGCAACGGACTTTGATCTTTCTTTTTAATCTTCTTAAATGTCGGAACTTTAATTGCTTGAACAACTTTTTCCAATTTTGATTGCTTATAGGCCGGATAAACTGCTTTCATTACATCCCAACCGGTAACCAATCCTTCACCAACTTTTGCATACAAATCACTAATTGATTCTGCTTCAAAAGTGGCTAATACATTAACCAAATTTTTTTCTGAAAACTCAAGATTTTCACCCTTAAATAGCTTTTCCAGAATTTCTTGGCCGAGAACAATAAACTGATCACGTTTATTGGCTCGTACATAACGTCTTATTGCCGCTTTAGCCTTACCGGTAACAACAAAACGCTCCCACTCCGTAGATGGATGTTGCGCTTTTGAAGTCAATACTTCAACCTGGTCACCATTTTGCAATACAGTACGCAAAGGTCTTATTTCACCATTTATCTTTGCACCAACGCACGTATCACCAACCGATGAATGCACCGCATATGCAAAATCAACCGGTGTAGAATTAATTGGCAAACCGATCAAGTCCCCCTTAGGTGTAAAGCAGAACACTTGGTCATTGTACATTTCAAGCTTTGTATTTTCCAAAAACTCTTCGGGATTAGATGCTTGATCCAAAATCTCCAATAACTCTCTTATCCACCGGAAATTCTTGCCTTCTGCCTTCTGACCTTGCTTATATGCCCAATGAGCTGCTACACCTTTTTCAGCAATTTCGTGCATTTCAAAAGTGCGAATTTGGATCTCAATTCTGGTATTTTCAGGACCGATAACTCCTGTATGTAATGAGCGATAACCATTAGGTTTCGGAGTAGAGATATAATCCTTAAAACGTCTCGGCACCATATGATACTTACTATGAACAATACCCAATGCCTGATAGCAGGTTGCAATATCTTCAACGCAAATTCTAAAAGCCATAATATCCGCCAATTGCTCGAAAGATGCATTTTTTTGCTGCATTTTACGCCAAATCGAATATGGTGTTTTTTCACGTCCGGTAACCACACAATTAACACCGTTTTCTTCCATATCTTTTTTCAGCGTTTCAATAATCTTCGGAACAATATCGCTACCTTTTTCACGTAAAAAGTTCAAACGCGCTACGATTGAGTCATGAGCATCCTTGTATAACTCCTTAAACGCCAACTCTTCCAGTTCGCTTTTCACTTCTTGCATACCGATGCGTTCTGCCAATGGGGCATAAATATCCAAAGTTTCACGAGCAATACGTGTTCTTTTTTCCGGCTTCAAAAAATCTAGCGTACGCATATTATGCAGTCTATCAGCCAGTTTTATCAATAAAACACGAATATCTTCCGACATTGCCAGCAATAACTTACGGAAATTTTCTGCCTGTTTGGTATAAACCGACTTCTGCTCAATCATTGCCAATTTAGTCAGTCCGTCAACCAATGCTGCGACCTGATCTCCAAACAGAGAGCGCACTTCCTCAATTGTCGTGTCTGTATCTTCTACTGTATCATGTAAAAGACCGGCAATAACCGAATTACAATCAAGCTTAAATTTAGTAAGAATACCGGCAACTTCAACAGGATGCGAATAGTACGGATCACCTGATGCACGCAACTGAGCACCATGTTTTTTCATCGCAAAAACATATGCGCGATTCAGTGCATCCTCATCTGCATCGGGGTCATATGATTTGACCAAATCTACTAATTCATATTGTCTCAGCATCCGGCTCAATCACCTTTTTAAACTAGTCCTCGTTATAATCGTCTAAATCATCACCGCCGAGTTCCATACCATCATCAAATCCGAGGTCATCCTCTTCATCACCCAAATCATCAGAAACATCGGCATCTTCATCCATTGCAGCATCAAAATCTATATCATCATCACTGCCATGAACTTGCATATTATCCGAAACCTCATTATCCAACAACAAACCAGAAAACTGCTCATCCAACTCAGATAATTCTTTTTCGGCTGCCATAATTTCCATTTCTTCTTCTTCCGGTTCTTCAACCTCAACATATTTTTGAAGTCCCATAACCAAAGATTTTTGCAATTCTTCAATATTGACTTTTTCTTCAGCAATCTCCCTAAGAGCAATCACCGGATTTTTATCATTATCACGCTCAACCATAATCGGAGCCCCCGATGAAATATCTTTTGCTCTTTGAGTAGAAATCATTACCAAATCATAACGATTAGGAATTTTATCAATACAATCTTCAACTGTAACTCTTGCCATTTTTTTACCTTTTCTATTTGTTAACACATTTTTAGCGTCACTATAATCCCCATCTTAATTTTCGGCAAGAAAAAACGCACTTTTCATAGCCCAACATATTGTTTTTACTTCAAATAAATTGATTGAATCACGATTCGTTGGCTACTCTCCTTAAAACTGTCTTCAAGTGCCTTATAATTCTTTTTTACTTCCAACATATCATCAAGCGGCGCTGTATACATCTCAATAATAGCCTGCATAGTTGTTGCTATCAGAGCTCCATATTTATAATCATAGGTTGCCAACATATCCCCGAAAACATTTTTTCTGTACAACTTTACTGCTTTTACTTCGGTTTGTGACATATTCAACATACGATACGCTTTTATTGTTTTATCGCAGGTATAAGCCCACTCTTTTTCATCAAACCCCTGTTTAGCAATAATTCCCCTAAAATCGCTATCCAGACCGGCAAGTCTCATTTTTTGAACCAATCTTGCACACGGATGTACCATATCTCTCAACCCTGGTACTCCCGATCCATTTCCTTGTGCATTTTCCCAAGCTTCAAGCAATCCCGTAGCTTCAACAAGTTTAACCTGCACCCCAATATCTTCACCAAAGCGATTAAGTTCATCTATCGTATCGACAAAAGCCTTAATATCCGGCGTCGTCAGCGGCGAATTTTCAGTTATGTTGATTGTTCGCAACTCTTTTTCAATTGGATTTTTCACTACCGCCCCCGGGGCATAGTCCTGCGGAGTAACAATTTTAGCTATATCATCAATCAGCTTAGAATTATATTTGTTTATCGGTTCCGGTAATTTTTTAGGAACTTTAATTTCTTCATTTTTGCTATTATCAGCCCACGCTTCCGGCATCAACAAGAAATAAAATATTGGTGACATCATTTCCAAATCTTCAATATCCGCAACTTGTGGTGCGATTCGCGTTGGAAATTTATTTTTAGTTTCCTTAATTCCCGGCATATTTAAGATTTTTTCAGGAATACCCGGAACTGTATGCAAATATGGTCCTATATACTGATACATTTTAGGGTCCATATTTTTTATCATTCCATATAATTCATCTTCGCCGGCCCATTTCAAGCGTTTATCCCTGCTTCCATAACGGCGTATTGTTTGAGCAAATTCTCTATCAAATTTTGTTCCGATTTGCCAATAATACGTATATTTTCGATCATATACCGGAGCCGGACGAAATTGCTCCCGCAACTCTTCCAATGAAGGAATTGTTTCATCCAAATTAATCTTCAAATTGTCTGCAAAATCTGACGGAGCAATAGCTTTAGCCACTCCACTCCAAAGTATCCATATTAAAAATCCGCCGAAAATTACCTTATTTCTCATCTCAAATACTCCATCTTACCTTCAACCTACAACAATATCTTTAATAAAAAGTAACATTTATGACAAAAAACAGTATTGTCACTTTGAAAAACCAACTTGCAAAGATAATTTAAACGCCTTAATTTGCAAAAACATAACAAGTTATTAAAGATGCATATGAAGAAGAATAAAATTACAAAAGGCGGTGCACCAGGCACCGCCCCCGTAAAGTGTTTGATTATTTATTGTGCCCAAATTATGCACTCTGGATTGCCTGCGCCACAGCCAGGTTTTGCAATAGGCTTTGAAAAATCATCATTTCGAATTACCTTTCCTTCACAGGTACGTTGTGTAACTGTTGAATATGTGGCACTGAACGTATTTACATTACCATCAGCTGCACTTTCATAAGCTTCAGGTGCTGTATAATGAGTACGGCAATTTGGATTTGAGCTAAGTTTAAAGTCAGCATCTGCCCCTCCAGAATGTGAGGTACCAGGTTCAACCACTCCAATCTTGATCTTTGCTAAATCGAGTGCGTTGGCGCTAAAGCTCCACAGTAACGTCAATGCTATAATTAAAAGAAGTTTTTTCATGGCCATTCCCCTTTAAAATAATTATAGTTCGTGCATCACTACATGGTTATATTTTACCACAAAAATTAGTTTAAATCAACCATTTTCAGGCATCTGTATCAAACATAAACATTGTATTTTCAATCAGTTATCTTATGTTACTAGTTATTAAAACATTGCTCTTTGCCATACCCATAAGCCAACGTTTAAAGAATTTTCTGGACTCGCGCAAAATATTGCTCTAATATTAACTCGTTCATAACATTTAAGGAGAATAGCCATGGCTTGGACAGATAAAATGGTTGAAGACTTAAGAATCATGTGGAAACAAGGGCTTACCACCGGAGAAATTGGTAAACGCTTGGGCGTTTCAAAAAACTCTATCGTCGGTAAAGTTCATCGTTTGCAACTTGATGCTCGCCCATCCCCCATCAAAAAGAAAGATGGTGAAAAAGGAAGTACAACACCAGCGGCTGAAAAAAAAACTAAATTAAAAACTGAAAAAAAAATAACTGCCACTATTGAACATGCTACTCAACAGGTTAAGGCTACAAAAACACAAAGTACACCATCTGTTCAATCGGCAAAAAAGGAAATTCCTGAAGTAAAAACGACCAAGGAAACCAGGGAAAGGGAATCTTTTGTTCCTGAACGAATTTTTATTCCTAAATCTTCTCAACCCACCAAAAACTACAACGGCAATGCCAAGCTGACTGACCTTGATAATCATACCTGCCGTTGGCCTTTAGGAGACCCTAAAGATGATAATTTTCATTTCTGTGGACGCAAGGTCAAAGTAGGACAGACATATTGCGAAGAACACGCCGCCTTGGCTTACGTAAAACCCAATAGCAAAAAATGATAAACACAATAAAAATCCCGGCAATGCCGGGATTTTTATTGTTCTTTTATCTTCTCCAAAAACTGCGGGTAAATACTACCAATATCGTTAGTATCTCAAGACGTCCTAACAGCATCGCAATTGCTAAAATATCTTTAACAAAAGGCGAAAACGCCACAAAACTTCCTTTAGGACCTATACTTTCAGCTACACCTGGCCCGACATTAGTTATACATCCCATAACTGCCGCAAAAGCCGTAAAAACATCAACTCCACTTAATGTCAGCATTAAAATCAATATTGCTGCTACCATAAGAAACAAAGTAGTAAAGACCAATACTGAGACAACCACTTCATTACCTAAAACAAACTGCTTGATCTTAAGTGGCACCATACGTTTGGGAGAAACTGCCAAAGCTAACGTCTGCCGCAAAAATGCCGTTATAACTTGCCAACGAAATACCTTTATTGATCCTGTCGTTGAACCGGAACATCCACCTATCAACCCTATTACAGTAAAAGCCGCAACCGCAAATGCTCCCCAAGACAAATAATCTGTTGATGAAAAACCGGTGGTTGTCATAATTGAAACAACATTAAAAGCTGCATAACGCAATGATTTAAACAGGCTATCAGTCACTCCGCTGAAACGAAGCCACAATGTCATCGCCAACACACTCCAAAATACTATCTTCAAGAATGCAACAACTTGTATGGTTCTCAATGAGTGACGAAACTTATTTTGCAATAACATTACAAAAAAAGTCATAGGCAACGCCGACAACAGCATAAATAAAATCACTATACTTTCAATCAACGCACTATCATAATACCCAATTGAAGTATTTTTAGTTGAAAAACCTCCCGTTGCTACGGTAGAAAATCCGTGATTTACGGCATCAAATAAATCCATACCTGCAAAATATAAACAACCTATGCAACACAATAGGAAAAAGACATAAACCAAAATAATTCTTTTAGCAATATAGCGAAATTTTGGCATAAATTTATCATTAATATCGGAATTCTCACGCTGAAAAATTTGCATTCCGCCAATTCCCAAAAAGGGTAACAATGCCGAGGCAAAAATTACCACCCCGATACCGCCTATCATATTAAGCACCGAACGCCACAGCAAAATCGGTTTGGGCAAACTTTCAACATCTGCAAATATTGTCGCTCCGGTACCTGTAACTCCCGATATTGCTTCAAAGAAAGCATCGTGAAAATTACTTGTACATCCATACAACATAAACGGCAATGTCGATAACAAGCCGATACTAACCCAGCTTGTTGTTGTAAGCAAATATCCTTGTCGCATACTTATGCTGTTTGCCAAAGTTCTGTTAGATAAAAACAGCGAAAGCCCAATAAACATAGTCAACAAAGCTGAATTTAAAAACAATGACCAAGTTGATGAATTTATATACATATCATAACCGGCAACAGCAAACATAGCGCAACCAACAACGCTTATAAAATATCCGTTAATCATTAAAACCAGTTGCCACATATTGCCATTCCGCCTTTAGATTATTTGGCTTCAACTTTGGTTGAATACCCCTTGTCCACTAACAGTTTATTAATTTCATCTTCTCCGACATAGCAAACCGCCGTAGCAATTTTATCACTTTTTGTATACGCCAAAATCTTACAATGAACATTATTATCTTTAACCAGTTCTTTTAAGAACTCTCTACCTCTTACTCCTTTTTCCGTCAAAGGATTAGAATAAATACCATACAAAAACATGTAAGTATCATCAATTGATAACTCATTCACATTATGAACTTTGGCAGCTCCTTCAATATTTATCGGATTTTGAACATAATCAAGGCTCGAATATCTGCCATAATAAACTATATAACCATCATCTCTGGCATTTTCAGCCACATTTTGATTTTTGATTACATCGTTATTAGCTTCCCCCTCAACAACAGTTGGAGCCACAGTATCTTCAAAATTAACGTCCTTAATATCAACAACATCAGCCGCAGATTCTTTCAATACATCAACACTTCTATGCTCGTCATCATTTTCTTCCATAAACACTTGACGCTTAACTTTATAAGAAACATTCTCATCTGGTTCCAAAAAATCAGTTCCCTTTTTCGGAACATATACCACAACCGTTTCTTCCTGCTGTTTAGCCCCCTTAATCAATTGAATATACCAATCACAAACGTCTGTCGGCTTAACCCCTAACAAAATAGGAATAATAAAAATAAAAGCACACAGCAACAATATGCTTAACAAAAATTTTATTGGCTTTCTAAACGGAAACGTTATAAACATCACAATTTTATTTATAAGCCCCGGCAATCCAGAAATATGTCTTATATCATCATCTTTATTTTTTCTTTTTCTTGCCATATCTTTTCTCCCTCTCACAGGCTACATATTAATTATTTCCAATTCAAGCAAAATCTTTATTGTAACATAAATGCCGGTAACTCATCTAATGCCGATGCCCCAGCTGCCCCCCTATGTCCGCCTCCGCCGAATTTTGCTGCCAATTTTGACACATCAACATTTGGCTTTGCTGAATAAAAGGACAAATTCCACTTACGATTTTTATTCATATAAAAATTAATCATAACATCATATTTATCGCGATTCGGTAAGGAATCATAAAAAGAAGAATATCCCTGAGCCATATTTGCACAAATACATTTTAAGCCATCAAATTCAGCCTCAAATGCCATTCCCCTCAACAGACGATAATTACGAACATTTATCCATTCCAATATTCTTTTTCCTTCCGCGACCATTTTTTCAACATCAATTTTTTCAGCAAACAAATCCTGCCATATTTTATCAGCTGGGTTATTTACTCCCATTGATTGCATTGCATATTCAAACGGACGTACCCTCGGATCACTCAAATCAAACAAATCATTTTTTGCCAACAATTGTACGCCTAGCGGCACCGGCTTATTAGGATAAAAATATTGCCAACATAGTTCTATTGCTGCCTGACCAACTTTTCTCAAACCTTTAATTGGCTTCTTACCTTTGGCAATTGCAGCATCATATTGTTCAATTACTGAAGCGTGATGATCAATCCACGTAAAATCTTTTGCTTCACTTAACTCAAACATAAAATCAAGTGGCAATGCAAAATCGCAGACAAATATTGTATCATGCTTGGCAATCTCATCAAACGGAATTTTCATATCATGATTAAGCCCCAACAGTTCAGTCTCGGGATAAACACTTTTAATAACGGCTCCCGAACCTTTTCCGTCATGATCGGCAATGTGATAAATACAAAGCATTTTTTCCTCTATTCAATCCTAATAACCATATTATCATACGCCGGTTCAACATTTTGAGGAGTATTTTTTCTCACTTCGTCATAATCACACTCCGCCGCCATATGATTAATTACCACTTGTTTACACCCTAATTTTTTAACATCTTGTAAAATTTCCTCTAAACTGGCATGAAATTCCGACCCCTCCATTGTTGTCATCGGAAAAATTGCCAATTGTACTTCTTTTTTGATAAAATCAAAAACTCTATCCTCTATTTTACGATAGTCAGCAATATAAACAATATCACCATCATTAAAAATATATCCCGTCGATGGTATAGCATGCCCCAAAAGACGTATTGGAACAATTTTCAAATCCTTAACATAAAACGGCTTATAATACTCCAACTCATTTGCTACTAGGCTGGGTTGCATTGAAACATTATTGGCTCGCTCCGGACTTGCCACCAAATACGGAAACCTTTGTTTAATAACTCGTACGGTATCCGCACTTGCATAAACATTCAAACTTGCATTATTAATGCGATTTATTTCTCGTAAATCATCAATCCCATGCAAATGATCTGCATGAGAATGTGTATACAAAACCGCATCCAATGCTGCAATACCGTTTTGCAACATTTGTCCGCGCAAATCAGGCGACGTATCGACCATTATTCTTGTATCATTATATTCCAAATAAGTCGTTGTGCGAGTGCGAAAGTTTTTAGGATTTTCCGGATTACATCTTCCCCACCCCATGGCAATCGCCGGAACGCCGGGAGCGGCACCGCTTCCTAAAATAATTACCCTATACATTAATAGTTATACCTCCCCTTATCACTCGCTTTTCTAAATAACTTATAAAAATTATGAGATGTCAATTCTGCAATATCTTCAAATGACATATCTTTTATCTGTGCCAATTTTTCAGCCACATATTTCACATTTGCCGGCTCATTACGATGTCCGCGTAACGGAATGGGGGCCAAAAATGGTGAATCTGTTTCTACCAATAATCTCTCATTCGGAATTGTTGCAAAAATATCTCTCAAATCACCACTTTTATTAAAAGTAATGATTCCTGAAGCTGAAATATAAAAACCTATAGACAACGCAAAATCGGCCAACTCCTTTGATGATGAAAAACAATGAATTTCACCGCTGAACGGCTTTTGCTTATACATTTCATCCAATATCGTTATTGTATCCTCGTCAGCACTGCGTGTATGAATAATTAACGGCAATCCTGTTTCCTGTGCAGCTTTTACATGTTCCTTAAATAACCTTATCTGATTATCTTTTGCACTATAATCATAATAATAATCCAAACCGCACTCACCGATTCCCACTACTTTTTTATGATGTGTTTCCGCAATCAAATCTGCAGCCGTAATATCAGGATATTCATCGGCATTATGCGGATGTACACCAACAGCTGTATAAATAAACGGATATTTTTCTGACAAATTCAACTGATTTTTAAAATCTTCCAACCCGTTACCTGCATTAAGAGCCGCTGTAACACCGCTTTCTTTCATACGTTGAATTATTTCTTCAATATCTTCTTCAAAATCATTAAAATCAATGTGGCAATGACTGTCTACTAACATATTTTACCTCAATTTATCTTACACAACTGGCTTACAATATTGATCAATGCTTGCTTTTTATCCATATTCAAACTATTTGTCAGTCTAAAATTCTTAATAGCATTTTCCCATGATTGAGCTGTTTCCTCCACATCACGACTGCTTACAATATTATCCGAATAAAATTTCAAAATCAACTCCTGCGCAAGATTATAATTTTCTTCAGATGAAACAGCTTCATTTACCCAATCGAGCAAATCCGCAAGCCTAAAATTTATACCGGAAAAAACAATTTTTTGCAAACCATCATACATACTCAAGGCCCCACCATCAGCGTATGCTAAAGCTTTTCCGATACTACCTGAAGCAATATGCGCTATTCCCTTAATTTCCTTTTCTTCCAAATCGGGACGATATCTTCGCAACAAACATACTAAATTATTTTCATCTAAAGGACGTAATACCAACTTTGAACAACGAGATTTTATTGTCGGTAGCAATTTTCCGACATTATGACTGATTAACATAATAATACTTTTTGCCGGGGGTTCTTCCAAAATTTTTAACAGCGCATTTGCTGCTGCCGCATTCATATCATCAATACTGTCCACAATCACAACACGCCAACCGTCTTGTGACGATTTTTTAGCCATAAACTCATTAATCGTACGCACATCATCAATTCGAATAAATGCTGACTTTTTCAGGTTCTGCAATTCGCTTTCACTCATTGCTTCGCCGTCTTTAATTGCCTTCAAAACTTTTTTACGATCGGTCTCAATATAGTCACGTTCAACAACCTTCAAATCAGGATGCGAATTACTGCTTATTAAACGATTCGATTGGCTGTCAGGACTGGTGTTTAAGGTCTTATTACTTCGTTTTGGATCCAACAAAAATCTTGCAAATTTATAGGCAAACGTTGCTTTACCAATTCCTTTTTCGCCAGAAATCAACCACGAATTATGCAATGTATGATTGTTGTAACTGTCTAAAACCACCTTTTCTGCTTCTTCTTGCCCTAGCAGAAAAAAATTATTTTGTGGAGTAACAACATCATCCCCCGACATTACAACAACCTTTCCCTAACTAGCTTTACAATTTCATCATGCAAACTTTCAATGGTCTTATTAGCATCAATAACAGCATACCTGTCTGCTGTTTTTGCAATTTCCAAAAAACCTGCTCTCAAATTATGATGAAACTCCATCTCGCGACTTTCATGCCTTGTTTCTTGTACAACATACGTACTGTTTTGAGCTATTGAGCGAGCCAAGCCGATTTCCGGATCAATATCTAAAATAACCGTCAAATCCGGATAAAAATCACCGACCGTCATTTTATAAAGCTCTTCCAACATTTGCTTAGGCACTCTTTTATTGTAACCATAATACTGATATGCCATTGTTGAATCAGCAAAACGATCACTAATCACCCAACTACCTTTTGCTAACGCCGGTAGCACTTTCTGTTGCATATGTATACGCCTGTCCGCATAATACAGCAAAGCCTCTGCTACTGCATCAAACTTATCTTTATCACCGGTACACAGCATAGCACGCAACTCTTGACCAATAGGCGTTCCCCCCGGCTCTTTAGTTAATACAACATCGATGCCATTAGCTTTTAGATATTCAGCCAACAATTTTACTTGTGTACTTTTACCGGTTCCCTCACCGCCTTCGAAGGTAATAAAACGCCCGGACATAGCTACTCTCCAAACAAAGCGTATGTAATATTGCTCTTAATTCTTCCGAAAAATCCCAATTTGGCAACACTATGATCAGCATACAACGGAATCATTTTGGGTTCATGCCCCTCGATTTCCAAACGCACCTCACCGAGTTTTTGTCCTTGTTCAATCGGAGCTTTGATCGGCTTTTTGTAAATTGCCGTCATCTTAGCCCCTTTAGCCTCGGCCTTAGGCAGAGTTACAAGAACATCTTCACCGGCAACCAAATCAATTGTTTTATCAACCCCCATATAAACCGGAGCCGAAACAACTCTTTCATATTGCTTAAATGCTCTATAATTATCAAACTCACGAAAAGCCCAGTTCATCATTTTTTCAGCTTCTTCCGAACGCTCTTTGTTTGAGCTCATTCCGCTCATTACGCTAATAACACGTCTATCTCCGCGTTTTGCTGATGCTGTCAAACAAAAGCCCGCTTCATCAGTATGTCCTGTCTTAAGTCCATCAGCTTCCGGCATACTATACAATAACGGATTACGATTCCCTTGCAAAATATTATGATAGGTAAATGTCTTTTGAGAAAAAATAGGATAAAACTCCGGAAAATCATGAATAATTGCTCTGGCCAATTTTGCCAAATCCTCTACTGACATTTTATGATCCGGCGAAGGCAAACCGGTTGAGTTTTCAAAATGAGAATTTTTTAATCCCAATTCCTCGGCTTTTTTGTTCATTAAATCCGCAAAATCTTCTTCCGAACCAGCCATATTTTCAGCAACCACAATACAAGCATCATTGCCAGACTGAATTAAAATGCCTTTAATCAAATCTTCAACTGTAACACTTGCCCCCAACGGTAAAAACATTGTCGAGCCACCACTTGCCGAACCACCTTTACGCCAAGCATTTTCGCTTACTGTAAATGTATCTTCCAAAGACAAACCACCGCTTTTAATTTTTTCAAACAACAAATAAACCGTCATCAATTTACTCATTGAGGCCGGAGCCACCGGAGTATAAGCATCTTTTTCATACAAATACTCTCCGGTATCATAATCCATGATCAATACATTTTTAGCTTTGGTTTCAATAGCATTTGCTTGTGCAGACAAAGCCGTAGCAACAGCGACAACCGATAACAACGTATAAAATTTCATTTTCTACCTCTAATTTTCAACAATATGAGCGGTTTGTATACCAAAATCTCTAACCCTTGACAACATGTCTACGGCTTGTTTTTGACCACTATAGGGTCCCACTCTTACCCTATAAAACATCTGACCATTAATTTTTGCCACCGAAACCGAAGTCGGCCCGAACGAGCTCAATCTTTTTTTCAACGATTCGGCAGCATCAACATCAGTAAAAGCCCCGGCTTGTACAAAGAACCCGCCTTCCCCGACGACTTCATTTTGTATCAAAGCCGGAACATCTGAGTTATCATTAGGTTCATAATTATAATTCGGGCTCAATTTATCATAAGAGGCGGCAACTGCTGCTCCCTCAAGCGGAGCCATTCTCGTAGCTTCAATTTTTGCCACCGGTGCCGCACTAATATCTTCATACATTGGACTTCCGGTCAAAGCAGCTTTCAGATTCTTACTTTCTTTTTCAAGCACCTCAACCCTAACTTTGGCTGTACCCTGTTCTAAAAATCCTAACAATTGTGCTACTTTTTTAGACACATCAATAATACGATTCCTTGCATATGGTCCGCGGTCATTAACCCTTACAACCAATGAGCGTCCATTTTCCAGATTCGTAACTCTGACTATTGATGGCAATGGCAAAGTACGATGTGCCGCTGTAAGGCTGTGCATATCATATTTTTCACCATTAGCCGTACGTTTTGAGTGAAAATCCGGTCCATACCACGAAGCTGTTCCTTCTTCCTTATAATTATAATCTTCTTTAGGATAGTACCAACGTCCCAAAATCTTATATGGATTGCCGACTTTATAAACACCGCCCTGGTTCAAGATGGCTGCAGCCTGTTTTTGCGGAGGATCTGTAATATCTGGCGAAGAACTTCCGCACGCAACAACTGACATAATAACCCCGGACAAAGTCAAAAAGCGTAATATTTCAGATAGTTTCATTTTCTCACCTATTCAATTTCGGGCTTTATCTTATAATATATTTTCAGGCTCGTAAAGGCATCTTACAAAGATATGCAGTAAAAAAATCTTTGTTGCCAAATAATTTTATCGTGGTACGATTCAGCCGATTAACTTTCTTGAAAGGAAAAATTAATGACTAAAAAAAGTACATATTTTTCAATTTTGGTAACTGCCATTGTTATTGCCGTTGCCGGCGTGTTATTAAACATTAAACCGATTGTTTCCGTTCTCGATACCATGCGCGATATGGTCAATGAATGGCCGATTTGGGTTTTGGCTGTAATCTGCGGTATTGTTTTTGCCAAGTTCAAACACTATTGGGGCAGCATTTTGATTTGCGCCATTGTTGTTGCTTTGGGCAGTCAAATTTATTTTTCAGGCTCACTTTCCAACCTTGACTTATACAGAGCCTGTGTAAGAGGCTTTAGCTTCTTGGGCATTGTATTCATTGTTGATTACATTCGCTTTATTTTCAAAATATAATTTTTATAAAAAAACTCTTGACCTTTCGGTTGCTTTTGGTTACAAACGAAAAGCAACCGAAAAAGAGATTGTTGCCACATCGTAAATATGAATATGCAGCGGTCTTGGAATCGTAGCGCAGCACAGATCGGTAAGCACAAGGACTTTTAAGTCCGAAGTGTCGCGCCGCAAACCGTCGTCGGAACGAAGTTCCGAATTACATTGTGAATATAAATGGAGAGTTGGCGGAAAAGTTTAATGCAGCGGTCTTGGAATCGTAGCGCAGCGGAGATCGGTAAGCACGAGGACTTTTAAGTCCGAAGTGTCGCGCCGCAAACCGTCGTCGGAACGAAGTTCCGAATTACATTGTGAATATAAATGGAGAGTTGGCAGAGTGGTTTAATGCAGCGGTCTTGAAAACCGTCGTGGGTAACTCCCACCTGGGGTTCGAATCCCTAACTCTCCGCCATTTAAAACAAAATAGCACCCTTACGGTGCTTTTTTTTGTTTTAAATCACAATTTATATATTATCACATTTAACCTTTTCAAATCTAGGTATTCCATTAATATTTTCTTGCCACATTTTCAATGGCCTGCACCATATTTGACCAAATGGAAAACTGCTTGATTCATACAGAGCCTTATACACAACGAGATCTTCCAACGTTTCTGAATGTTTTCCTACGGCTATCACTTGATAATATTGGTGATTTTTATAGTGTCTGTAAATACTTCCTATCTCCGGCATATTGCACCTCCCTCAGTTATAATCACTATATAATACATTTACAAAAAAATATACATCATTCACACTTTTTCCTCTTAAACAAAATTTAACTAACAATTTGTAAGCTAACCATAATTATCACTTTCGGGAGAAAAATTATGAGTCCTTTTTTAATCACAATTTTAGTCATCATCCTCGCTGTCGTTTTATATGTCATCAGCGCCTATAATAAGGGAATAACCCTTCATAACTATGTCCGTGAAGCTTTTTCGACTATGGACGTTTATATGAAAAAACGCTGGGACCTTATTCCTAATCTTATTGAATCCGTAAAAGGCTACATGGAACACGAAAAAGGTCTGCTCAGCCAACTAACCGAATTACGCACCAAAAACTATTCTGATATGTCTATGGGCGAAAAACTGCAAACCAATATGCAACTCGGCACCATTGTTCCCAAGCTTTTGGCCGTTGCTGAAAACTATCCCAACCTGCGTGCCTCCGAAAACTTCAACACCTTGATGAACGATCTTTCATCTGTTGAAGAAGATATTGCCAATGCCCGCAAATATTACAATGGCACGGTCAGAACATTCAACACTTTCACCGAAGTTTTTCCAACCAACATCATTTGTGGATTTTTTGGTTTCAAGCCTGAAAAATTATTTGAAATAAGCGATTTGGAAAGACAAAACATTAAAGTAAAATTCTAAAACTATGAAAAAAACAACCATACTTATATCCGCTTTTCTGTTGTGGCTGAGCCTTACCGGCTCCGCCATGGCAGAAAATTTTGACATCACCAATTATGACGTTGAGATTAACGTTGATAAGAACAAATCTGCCTTTATTACCGAAACAATTGATGTTAACTTTTTCAAACCATCACACGGCATTTATCGTGAAATTCCTCTTAAAAACGCCACAGTTACAAACGTCAGTGTTTCAGAACAAAACCAACAATCACATAGTGGTGATACAATTAACATCAAAATTGGTGATCCCTTTCAAACAATTATAGGGCTTCATCGATATATTATCCAATATCAATATAACTATTACGATGGAAAAGATGAGTTTTATCATAACATTATCGGTACAGGATGGAAAACTAACATCGACAGCGTAAGTTTCAGAGTATCTCTGCCCGAACCGATTAATCCCGCTCAAGCCGGACTTTCAATCGGCAAATATGGAACTGCCGGTTTTGAAAATAATGCTGTTTATCGTATTGAAGGCAACGTCATTTCCGGCGTAACCCACCGCAGGCTCTACCCCGGTGAAGGTATTACCTTAAGAGTTGAAGTCCCTCACGGATATTTTAATTTACTAGAAAACCCCGCAAAAAAATTTGCGATTCCGGCCATATTTTTACTCACCATACTAGCTTTTATGATTTGGTTTATTTATGGCAAGGATGAACCTGTAACTCCATTTGTAAACTTTTATCCGCCGGAAGGCCTAAATGCTATCGAAAATGAACTCGCATACAAGGGCAAAGCTTCACCCCAGGGAATTGTTGCCCTTTTGATAGAGCTGGCCCAAAAAGGCTATATCAAAATTGAAACCCACGGCAAAAACTGGATTTTACACAAACTTAAAGTGACCTCCGACCTTGGCAATAATCAAGACCTGATGAACGCTATTTTTTCTGCCGGAACAAATAAAGTTAGTAAAACGGATTTGGAAACATCACGAACATTTTATAAGGATTGCCAAGATATTATCAACAACGTAAACAAAAAGCGTAACAAAATATTTTATGCATCATCAATCAGTTTTCCCATAAGAGCTTTAATGTATCTTTGCACAATCGGATTGCTACTTTTGACAGCTCTATCAATCTTTGATTTTAGCCCATTTAAGTTAGCAGGCAATTTCCCGTTATTACTGCTCCCGACTATTGCCATTTTAATACTCATTTCAACATTTCGAAAAGGCGTTCAGTCAATTTTTCTGCTTCTTTGGGCGACCGGTTTTGGAGGCATACCTCTTGCACAACTTATATCTCAAGGTTTATCTTCCAACACCATTCCAACCACTGTGTTTGGTGTATTTTGCCTGATTGTTGCAGCTGTTTGTACCTATCAACTCCCCAAACGCAATCCTCGCGGACAAAGATTTTTAAATCACCTTGAGGGATTAAAAAAATTCATTGAGGTTGCTGAAAAACCAAAACTTGAACAACTGGTTGAACAAGATCCTCAATATTTTTACAATCTTTTACCGTCAGCATATATTTTAGGTGTTTCCGATACATGGATAAAACAATTTGAAAGCATTACAAAAATCGATCCGGAATGGTATTCAGGCGGTCGCTTAAACTCTGACACCTTTAATTATTTTGCCAACTCATTCAATGGTCTTTCCGTACCCACTACCACAAACGGAGGCATTTCTCATTCCTCAAGTAGTGGGGGCGGTGGATTTTCCGGCGGCGGTGGCGGCGGCGGTGGCGGCGGCTCATGGTAATAAAATGCCCCGCAACAGCGGGGCTTATTGATAGCCATTGAACTTAAAAATTATATCTTAAACCTGCGGTAAGCTCCCACAAGTCATCCAAATATCTGGTACCGATATAATCATAACGTCCCATTATACGGGCAGACCAATTCTCGGTCATATTATACATCGCACCAAGTCCGAAACGATATCCGACCTTATTGGTATCATTTGAGAATTCACGGTGGCGTGTTTTTACATTATATCCGCCCAAACCGACTGAACCCAACAAATCAAATGTTCCTTCACAACCAAGAGGCATATATCCGATCATATCCATACCATAACTGAAGAAGCGATTTTTCAATTTTTCTTCACCCTTAAACGATGTACGCTTAAAAGCATATTGATAATAAAACTCAGGGCCAAAATATTTCCACATTCTCACACCCATATTGCCCTCAATCGAATTATAGCTTCTTTGAGGCTTACGCTCAACATCCTTATATCCGGCATATGAATAAATATAATCCATCCCTACATAAGGTTTCAAATCATTGTGCATCCAGTTCATAGCCTGAGCATTCATTGAAAACATAGCCGCAACACCGGCCAAAAGTAATATCTTTTTCATATTCAAACTCCATTTAATTAAACAGATTTTTATCTAGTCGTTTTCTAATGTATGCAACATTATTTCAAATTAAAGGGTGCAAATTAAAAAAAATATGATAAATTAAAACAAAAATGGAGAAAAACATGCTTTGCCCGGCTTCTGATTGTAATTTGTGCCAGCGTCTTAACGCTTTTCGTCATGATAATCAAAAAAAATTTCCGAGCTACTTTAACGCTCCCGTTCCGTCTTTTGGTGACCTTAATGCTGAGCTGTTAGTCATCGGCATGGCTCCCGGACTTAATGGTGCCAATCAAACCGGTCGCCCGTTTACCAACGACTACGCCGGCGATATTTTATATCCGGCTCTTAAAAAATTTGGTTTTGCCAACGGAAACTACGAAAAACGTGCCGATGACGGGTTCAAGCTGATTAATTGTCGTGTTACCAACGCAGTGCGTTGCGTTCCACCACAAAACAAAGTGGTTGCCAATGAGGTCAATAACTGCCGTCGTTTTTTGATTGATGAGATTGCCTCTATGCCCAATCTCAAAATTATTCTCACTCTCGGCACCGTTGCCCATAACGCTTTGCTCTCTGCATTAGGCTATAAAAAAAGTTCTTTCAAATTTGCTCATGGAACCAAACATTTTTTACCGCAACAACATATTACCCTTTTTGATTCCTACCATACCTCAAGGTACAATATTAACACCGGTGTGCTAACTTCTGCCATGTTTGATCAGATTATTGCAAAAATCAGGGAGAGCCTAAATGTCTTATGACAACATGCTTCAAAAGGCTCTCAAGTTGCACCAACAAGGCAATTTTGATGAGGCCGAAAAACTTTACCGCCAGATTTTACAAACGGCACCCGATCAACCGCAGGTCCTCAATTTGCTGGGTCTTATTGCACAGTCAAAAGGTCTTCACCAAGAAGCCGTATCATATTTTGAAAAATCAATTCTCAAAGATTTCAGCAATTTTGAAACATATTTTAATCTCGGTTGGTCTTTGTTCGCCCTCGGTAAATACAACGAAGCAGCCAATGCTTATCATAAAGTAATTAAACTCAAACCCGATACTAAAGAAGCCTATAACTCTTTGGGCGAAATATATGCTCTCACCGGCAACCACCGCAAAGCCGAAGAAATGTTTCATCATTCCCTCAATATAGATCCGTCATATCTTGAAGCTCAGAGCAATCTTGCCTATTTAAGCAATGACATCAACAAACTTGAACAACTTTGTCAACAACACCCAGAATACAGCGCATCAGCTTACCGCCTAGCCCTGCTCTTTCAAGAAAAAGGCAATTTAAGTAAAGCTCTAGACTATGCAGTTAAAGCCGCACAAAGCACGCCCATTGAAGATTATCAACTACTAGCCGGTGAGCTTCATCTAAAAAATCAACACCCTGAAAGTGCAAAGGTTTATTTTTGCGAAGCACTACAACTCAATCCTAAATCTGTTTCAGCATTAATCAATCTTGCCAATAGCGAACCTGATGCCAAAGCAGCGGAAGAAATGTATAAAAAGGCTCTTGATATATCTCCGCAAAATTTTGATGCTCACCTTAATTACGCTGTTTTACTGCACAATCAAAATCGTCTATCCGAAGCCCTTGAAGAATATCGTCAAGCAGTAATTCTCGATTCCAATTCTCCAGAAGTCAGCCACAATTTAGGCACCTTGCAACGCCAAATGGGTGAGTTTACACAAGCTTTGGGATTGTTTTTCAACTCTTTCAGTCTTAGTCCCGACAATCCTCGATATGCAATAGACATTGCCGAAACATTGACTATTATGCATCAAACTCAACCCGAACAAGCAGAAAAAACCGCTCAACGTTGGCTTGAACAATATCCCGACAATATTTTTGCTCAACGTATAAATGCAGCCTTTAAAAACAAAATCACTGATACCGACAGTAAATACAGCCAACAGCTTTTTGATGTTTTTGCTTCCACTTATGAACAGACCATGAATGATATCAACTATAATTTACCTTTTAAAATGTCTGAATTTATCGGCAACATTTCCGGTACAATTATTGATCTCGGTTGCGGAACAGGTTTGCTCGGAGAACAAATCAAAAGACCTTATAACAACCTTATAGGAATAGATATATCGGAACAAATGCTCCAGAAGGCCAAAAACAAGAACGTCTATGACCATTTAGAACAAGCCGATATCATTGAATATTGTAATCACCTTCCGCCCCAAGCTTTTATTACTGCCGCCGACGTTATGGGGTATATTGGCAACATTGAACCATTACTACAAAAAGTATATCCGCATTCATTTGCCTTTTCGGTAGCAACAGATAACAAATGTCCAAACTACTCTCTTCTGCCCAATGGAAGATACGTTTATAACAAACAATACATCCAAGACACTCTCTCTTCTTGTGGATATCAAAACATCTCGTCTAAAGATTGTGTTCTCCGCACCGAAAACGGACAAGATGTTTTAGGAACAATTTTTTTAGCCAAGGAAAAAAACGATGAGTCGTAAAACTGAAAACACCGGCTTTATTTGCCGACATTGCGGCAAAGAAGTTTTGCCGCTCACTGACGGTAGCTACCGTAACCATTGTCCGTTTTGCCTATACTCGCTCCATGTTGATATTACCCCTGGAGATCGTGCCTGCGACTGCGGCGGTTTGATGGAACCGATAAAAATTATTTTCAATCCTAAAAAAGGCTATCAAATCATTCATCGCTGTCAAAAATGTGGTTTTGAGCGCAGCAACAAGATAAATGAAGATCCTCGCCAGCCCGACAATATTGATGCCATTACCGCAATTATGCGTCGCAATGCTGAACATCCTTGATATTTACGACAAAGTGCTTACATGTTTTGTATATCACAAAAGGAGACAAACATGACAACAGAAAAAGCCTTTGTTCAACGTCGTTCAATATATAGCCTCAATTCCAAAATAAATCTTTCATATCAACAAATCACAAGCCTAATAGAACTAGCACTTAAACACGCTCCCACCGCTTTCAATTCTCAATCAGCACGTTTAATTGTTCTCTACGGAAAATCTTATCAAAAATTGTGGGATATAACCTTACGCGCTTTAAGTAAAGTTACTCCGCCGGAAAAATTTCCTCAAACCGTAACCAAAATCAATTCATTCAAACAAGGAGTCGGTACAATATTATTTTTTGAAGATTATAAAATTGTTGAACAGTTACAACAAAAATATCCTCTTTACGCTGAAAACTTTCCCAAATGGTCTGAACAAAGCAACGCTATGTTACAATATATGATCTGGCTATTGCTCTCCGAACACAAAATTGGAGCTTCACTTCAACATTATAATCCTCTTATAGATGACGACATCCTCCATGCTTTTCATTTTCCGAAATCGTGGCGTTTGATTGCACAAATGCCGTTTGGAGGCATAGCCCACAAAGCTGAAGAAAAAAACTTTACCCCTCTTAAGGGGCGTTTGAAAATTTTTGATTGATAAAACTTAAATTCCATTGTAAAACATCTTAAATGTTTATAATTACAAAGGACTACTGATATGGGACAATCTATCTCGTTTTTATCACATTTATCAAACACCGCCATGTGGTCAATTTTTGGTGTTGCCGTTGTCATTCTTTTGGCATGGGACTTATTTTTCCTTAACCGTAAAAACGAAGTACCTGTTTTTTCTCATACACTTTTACTTTGCATTGTTTACATCGCTGCCGGTCTGCTTTTTGGCTTGTTTATAATGTACGAACACGGAACCGACGACGGAATGCTCTTCTTTACAGGTTTCTTGGTTGAAAAAAGCCTATCTCTGGATAACATTTTTATCATGTCAGTTGTTTTCACCTCACTTGGTATACCCCGCATATATCAACACCGTGTCCTGTTTTGGGGCATTCTTGGTGCTATCGTTATGCGCGCCATTTTAATTTTGGTCGGTGAAACCTTGATTTCTAATTTCCATTGGGTACTTTATGTCTTTTCGGCATTTTTACTTTACACCGGTGTTAAAATGGTTTTACCCGAGAAAGATGAAGGCAAATTTGAAGATTCAACTCTTTACAAAACGCTCAGCCGCTTTTTCCATGTAACCACCATCCATAGCGGGCATTTTTTTGTTAAAGAAAACGGCAAACACTACATCACTCCGTTGTTTTTTGCCCTAATGACCATCGAGATTATGGACGTAATCTTTGCTCTCGACAGCATACCTGCCATTTTTTTGATTACACAAGACATTTTTATTGTTTACACCAGTAACATCTTTGCCATTTTGGGTCTAAGAGCTTTATACTTTTTGCTGGAGGCCGCCGTTCACAAATTCTACTATCTCAAACCGGCACTGTCCGTGATCATGATCTTCATCGGTATCAAAATCTTTTTACCACACATTGGCTGGACAGTTACACCTTTGCAATCTCTATGCATAACCTTTAGTGTTATATTTGTCGGTATTGCCGCCTCCCTAATGCGCAAACCCCAACAGATAGAAGAATAGATTTTGTAATAAAACTTGTATTTCTCAATATAAAATGATACGCTCCAATTAATATTTATATTTTGGGAACTACAAGGAGAAATAAAATGACAACCGAACACGACTTAATTCAGATGAAACAAAAAGGAGCTTTAACTGATGACGAATTCTTAAAGGCTCTCACTCAACTGCAAATTAAAGAACGTAAAAGTTCTTTTTGGAGCGATCCTGAAAAAGCTAGAAAAAAGATTCTCTTTTCCATTGCACTTTTAGGAATTTTTAGTGTTTTAGCCGGTCTAGGCCTAATTATTGCCGCCAATTGGGCCTCTATTCCAGCCATTTTGAAAGTTGGTGGAGGATTGTCATGTTTAGCAACATCACTAGTAATTACATCATTTTTTAAGAACAATAGTAAACCTTTATGGATGGAAGCTTTCCTTTTTATTTCTTTTCTACTAATTGGCGGAAATATTGCTCTAATACAGCAAAGTTACCACTTAAGTCTTTCATGGCAAGAAGGTAGTTTGGCATGGTGGATACTTTCACTTCCATTAGTTTTCTTTACAAAATATAGGCTGATTCCACTATGTTCAGTTGCATTATTAGGCTTTTCAATTTGGGATATTATTTGGAACATGAATTACATGTTAGTTGCGGGACTAATGTTTGTCCTCATGATGTTAACTCACTTTTTCAAAGGTTCATTTGCCAAACTTCTACGTGATATTACTTTCATCGCCGCAATTTTCTGCCTATATGCAGGCGATATAATCGCCAATTCGGGTGCTGGAATGGTTGGTGTAATTACAACAACATTATTTTTAATTTTTGCCCTTAACACACCGAAAACAGAAGATGGCACGGTAAAATATTATAACTATATATTTTTGTTAGTTGCATGGCGTATTTTCTTATTGTTCTGGAATGCCTATTATAATTTAACCAATATTGGTATTTTATTAATTGTGTTTGGAATAATCTTATTGGCTGGCGCAGGTCTGTACACATATTATTTCAAACAGATTCAAGACTTTATCAGAGGATTTATCAAGCATGAATAAAATTAAAACACTGTTTTTATTTATACCCTTTATAGGAATGTGCTGTTGGGCAATGTATTATGCATATATTGTAAAAAATGTACCTGAGGTTGTTCTTCCTATCACAGGTTATGACCCTCGCAATTTGCTATCAGGACATTATATTGAATTTCATATCGATTGGTCTAAAGCAAATTGTTACCAGAACAACTGGAATGGTGTATGTCCTAAAAACGATTTTTCAGGTATAAATCGCTTTTATATTCCAGAAAATAGCGCGGTTGAATTAGAACATATTATTAATAATAGTCGTTTCAATACAGAAATTGCTTTTGCTTATAAAGCGGGAACACGTCCTATCGCAAAAGAATTATTAATAAATGGCAGACCTTGGAGTAAAATATAGTATATTCTGATGCGTACCAACAAGATAGAGAATAGCGACTAACTATTCTCAGTTATACGCTTCTGAAAAGAATTTCACTTGACATTTTAATATTTTTGTCCATAATACGAACACAAACCAATTTTTATTTGTATTATGAAGATATTTAAATTTCCCAAATTTCTTAAAAGGCGACCTGACCCTCTGTATGAAATTGTGGCACGCACACCGATGAAACTCCCTAATCAGGAGTTTCGTGATGCCGTACCTAAATTCCATGAATCTCCGAAGGCTCTTGCTGCTATCGGAAAACTGAAAGCACTTGCAGACGTATATTGCGCAGAGTTGCTAAGACTCTACCAGAACAGGCTTTTGCCACTCGAAATTGAGGAGGCTATAATCGAAGCCAAATCTCCGCTCCTGACCACCACCATGGAGCAATATGGTTACGTCTGGTCTGATGAGGCTGACGCGTTAATGCGTTATATGCGATGGAGAAATTCAGCACCATGGCGTAAGATGTTTATTACTCTTGGTGGTCAGAGGATATAACATTAACGTGTTATATGCATTAAATTATCCCCGCCAATGTATTAGGCGGGGATAATTGGTTAACTAGCGTTATTCATTTTTGTTATTCTTTTTGCCTCTTTTACTAAAACTGGTGGAGGTAATCGGGATCGAACCGACGACCTAATGATTGCGAACCATTCGCTCTCCCAACTGAGCTATACCCCCATATGCTTAAACATTTCCAAATAATTAATCATCATCGAACGAGCAAATTCCATTCGCTTTCTTGCTCGATAAGCATTTTTATAGCCTATGGCAAAAAATGCTAACTCGCTTCGGTCACTCGTTTGCTAATCTCACTTTAGTCACTATTGCTTCCTTTGTTCGATAAACAAACTTCGCCGCTGAAGAAAAAAACAACATTCACAGGTTGTTTTTTTCTCGCGCCTAACTGAGCTATACCCTCAATAAGCAGACTCGAGCTATACCTCAAACTTATAAAATAATCAATCTTTTTCTTCTGTATTTCTCTCAACCGCTTTTGCCAGCTCTTCCATATCCTGCTCATCAATTTCTTCAGCCTCAAAACGGTATGATTCATTAAACCAATTTCCCAAATCAATATCGGCACATCTTTTTGAGCAAAAAGGACGATATTTTGTATCCGTAAAAATCTTTTTGCAAATCGGGCAACAATGAGTTTTAACAACTTCTGTCATCAAGCACCCTTCTCTACTCGTCCTGTTCCCTGGCAAGTATGACATTCTTCACTCATCAACTCTGACAACGACGGACGTTTACGCACACGTATAATCTCAACCAAACCGCCACGGCTCAAACCGATAACCCGACTTTTAGTCAAATCTTCGCTTAAATCATGCTCCAAAATTTCCAACAACGGCTTAATAAACCTAAACTCCGAGTGACCGGCAAAATCAATTACAATTTTCCCTGCCAAATTGCGCAATCTTATTTGTCTGGCAATTTCATGTGTGGCTTCTTCATTTACACGATTGAGAGCACCGCCACCATTATCATGACCACTGTCGACATCAATTGCCACACAAGCTCTTGTTTCTTCAATTGTAACTCTTCCACCGGATTTCAAATTGATTGTTTTTTCCAAGGCCTCGCCAATCGCCTCATCAATACCACATTCTTCAAACGGGCTGTTTACAACCTTAACTTCAATTCCGCTGTTTTGTAGATTCTCTTCTAAACTGCGGCAGTTTGTAATTATTTGTTTTAAACCGGCATTTTTATAGTGGTTAATATATTCAAAAACCGTATCCGGTTTACTGTAAAGTAAAATTGGAGCTTGTCCGTTACGGGCTTTGACTCTGATATTCTCAAAAATATCACGCAATTCAACCATCTCATCGGTAACATCCTTAATTTCCACCGATCCCGCTGCCGTACGAATAACCCAGCCTTCCTGACCGGTAATATTACTTTTTACTGCTTCAAGTAAGTCTGAAACCTTAGATTTGTCCTCAATTTTGCTTGAAGCCTCAACATCCATACGATATGGACAATAAACCAAATATGTTCCAACCAGTTGAATTGAACGTACCAAACGGGCATTTTTTTCGGCATGACGTTCTTGAGCAACTTGCACAACCACACTTTGCCCCTCAACCAATTTGCTCTCATTCATACCATATTCGTCACCGTTCAAAAAGGCTTCTTTTCCATCACCGATATTTACAAAAAAACCTTCTCTATCCTGAGCTAATGTTACTTTTTTAGTAATTTTTCCCAAATATACATTTCCGCTGATTGCTTGATTTCCGCTAACGATTTCAATATCTCTGACCACGCCGTTTTCTTGGGTAGCAATGCCCGTAACTTGGCTGTTTTTATCATAAACAATCGTATCAATACTCATTTTATTCCCATACCTTTCAACAAATTTACGGTCTCAAACAATGGTAGACCGACTATTCCACTATAAGAACCAACAATTTGGCGCACAAACGCCTCAAAGCTTCCTTCAATTTTATAACCGCAACAACCGACCCATTCATGACCGTTTACATAATCATCAATTTCCTGTTGGCTCAACTTTTTAGTAACTACACGAGAAGTAACACATTTTTGTCCCACTTTGCCATCACGCCGCACTACACAGACTGCACTTATAACTCTGCAAGCACGACCGGACAACAACTGCATAACCTCACGTTGTTCTTCATCATTATGAGACTTGTGCAGAATCCTTTGTCCTACACAAACCACCGTATCACCGGCCAATATATTCTCACCAGGATTTTTTTCCGCCGCCTTAAGAGCTTTTTCTCTTGCCATACGTTTGACATAGGCTACCGGCTTTTCATATTGATGTACACTTTCATCTATATCAGCGGGATCAATTTTTTTAGGTAAAAAACCAACTTTCTCCAACAACGCCCTACGTTGTGGCGAACCTGACGCCAATATAAAATCCGTTGCCGTCATTTTCGAATTTTAGTCCTCGCTATAAGTCTTTTCCATTCTTTCGTGGCGCTCTTGTGCTTCCAAACAAAGAGTAGCCACCGGGCGAGCCTCCAAACGTTCGATTCCGATTGGTTCACCTGTTTCTTCACAGTATCCATACTCACCATCTTCAATACGCTTTAGAGCCTCATTTATTTTAGAAATCAGTTTGCGAGCACGATCTTTAGTACGAAGGTCAAGAGCCTTATCTGTTTCTAACGATGCACGGTCAATATCATCAGGTTGATTCAAACCACCCTGACGCAAATCTTCCAACGTGTCTTCTGACTGACTAACCAACGATTTTTTCCAATCTTCGAGTTTGCGACGAAAATACTCTAACTGCAACTCATTCATATATTCCTCATCAGCCGACGGTTTGTAGTCTGGAGGAAGAATTACCGAAGTTTCTACCATTTTAGCTCTCCTTCACATTTATCATTACAGACAACATTATATATTTATACCACATATTCAAGCAAAAATCACTATTTATTCTAACCAAAAATCCAACTAATTTCGTTCTTGCTCTTATTTTCCACACATGCATCAACGGCATCATCTATTGATATTGGCAAGGTCCGAACAGTCTGCGGCTCATTGTTCCCCTTATCTGCTGGCCATTTAAAGATTCTCGCATCAACTATCATCGAATCTAAATCAAAATATTGGTTATTTCCAAAATCATGAGCAGCCAACTCTCGACAAGCTTTTCTTGACAGCCTATTTGCCCTGATAACCAAATTGCGACCTCGCTGTATTTTACGCCCTGGTGTCTCCAATATAGTATCAAATTCCACATAAAAATCTTTATAATTCAGATATTTACTATTACATTTCATATCTCTCGGTGCCAATTTTTCATTGCATAAAATTGCAATAATTCCATTACTGAAATTACTACCATATTTTGACGCACAATCACCATATGTCTTAAATCCTGCACATCTGTCAACAATCGCCTTATGAATTTCTTCCACCTGCATAGCCATACGACTGATTTTGTAACGCTCAATCATATTATTCATAATTTTGAACACCCCTACAACCAACAATGCAGATATAGTTATATACACCATCGCTTCAAGCATCGTATATCCGGACTGTCGACCACTTTTCATCTTTTATACCCCCCTGCAAATTTCTAATCAAACACCCATGCTATACTGCAAGTTTCCTTGGGAGTATCGTCACAAAGTGAAACACCCACACCATTTGTGCCTGAACACATTTCTACTGCCGCAGCATTGCTTATTGGCAACGTATGATTTTTTTGCCAAATAGTTGCATTTGATGTCAGATCTGATTTCCATTTGAAAACCATACCTTCGTTATTATAAAAATACACCGAATCTAAATCAATATATTGATTACTTCCAACATCAAAAGTAGCCAACTCAACACATTCCTGCTTTGTAAGCAACTTATATCTGACCACATAATTCTTACCTGCTTCAACCTCCCTTCCCGGTGTTGATTCCATATCCTCCAAAGTAACATGCACTCCACGATAACGCAAATGAGCACCTACTGTACCAACAAATGTACATTTCATATCTTTCGGCTGCAAATTTTCATTGCATAAAAAAGTCGCCATTTTTCCAGTCATATTATCGGCAGGATTGCTTCCAATACACTCTGCATATGATGCTGAAGCCACACATCTGTCGCTGATAGCTTTTGCAATCTCTACCACCTGCGATGTCATTCGGCTAATTTTATAACGCCCGTACATTTTGTGAACCACGCTTACAAAAGCAATAACGACCATCATCAACAAACCTATATACATTATTGATTCTAACATCGTATAACCGGATTGAGAATTTTTAATTTTCATATTTTCCTCCGTAATCGGAACAAATTTCACTTCACTTTTTTGCAGTATAGTCTATATTATACTAAAAAATGATGAAGAAAGGAACAAAAATGCGCTATCTGAGTCCAAAATTTATACTTTTTGCCACCATTACCCTAAGCTCAACATCGGTATACGCCATTGAAAACGAATATAAACCGTACATTGGGCTGGATTATAACTATACTTCGGTTACAGCCAAAGGTCTACACCCTCATCACAACTCTGTCAGTGCCATATTAGGCTCTACTTACAACCGTTTTTTCAGTACCGAAGTTTTTTATCAGTATTCAAACAAAGACACTCTTGGACACAATAACATACGTAACACTCATTTTGATGCTTACGGCCTTGATGCCCTGGCTTATTTACCTCTTGGTTGTGAAGGTCATATTGCCCCTCTTGCCACCATGGGCATCGGACAATATACATTCCGTAACAAATTAATTAATGACCATCACAAAAAAGACCATGGATGGGGCTATCGATTCGGTGGCGGATTACAGTACAATATTGACAATCACTGGGCTGCTCGTGCCATTGCCCGCTACATTCATACTGACGATATCAAATATTATGACCATCTGACAGAGTACACTGTGGGCTTAAGATACACTTTCTAACCAAAAAAGCCGCTAAATAGCGGCTTTTTTTTTCACACCTGACAACTTTTATTCAACAGTTTCCATTTCATCAACCTCTTCAACAACCATTGTACCACTACCCAAGGTAGCATTCTTCATATTATGCTTTTGATCTTTTTGATTTTTATGCTCCTTGGTCATTGGTTTGGTATTTTGTGTATCAGGTGTTGCCACAACATCATATTCTTCTTCCATAACCATAACTCCTGCCGGTTCATTTTGATTATGTTGAGGATTATGGTTCATTGCTACCGCAGCACCGACATAATACCCTGTTACTGCAAGAAAAGTTAACATAATTAAAGCTGCAATATTTTTCATTACTCTTTCCTCATCTTGTTATTAATCCATCAAATTCAATATGGTAATAAAAAACTCCAATTCAAGATGAGTTTTTATAATAAAAAGGCTCGGAAAAAACTTCCGAGCCCAATACTTTTTTATAAACTTTAGTTCATCTGTTGAATACTCAGCTCAACGCGACGATTCTGTGCCCGTCCTGCTTCGGTATCATTTGAAGCAATCGGCATCGATTCGCCCATACCTCTGACCACCAGACGAGAAGCATTAACCCCGCGCAGATTCAAATAATTTCCAACTGCAACAGCGCGTTCCTGTGACAATTTTAAATTATAATCATCAGAGCCGGTGCTATCAGTATGACCTGTAACATTAATCAAAGTCTTGTCATATTTTTTCAATACAATTGCAACTGAGTCCAAAATATTATTAAAACCGGTTTGGAAAACAGCTGAATCTGTTGCAAAAGTAATATTACTTGGCATTACTAACAAAATTTGACCATTATCCAATTTTTGCAATTGAACGCCTGTCCCTTGCAGCTGTTGGCGTAGCTCACGAGCCTGCATATCCATATAACCGCCGGTTGCTGCACCCGTAGCCGCACCGACACCGGCACCGATTAATGCACCTTTTTCACCTCCGATCAAAGCTCCTACTCCGGCACCGACAGCTGTACCGATTCCCGTTCCCCAAGCAGTTTTAGCAACCTTACTTTCGCCTGTGTAAGGATCCGTGGCACAAGCAGCCAACAAACTTGTCAAAATAGCAATACTGATTATTTTTTTCATAGTTTTCTCCTCCAAAAATCCTTTAACAAGCTTAATAAAAAAAACGAAAAACGCAAGCATAAAACACGAGAGGCGGGAAAGTTATTCACTTTCCCGCCTCCCTTCGTCATTCTTTTTCGGACTCTACCTCCTGCTGCTTTTCCTCTAGCAGACTGACAATCCACTTTGCTGCTCGATTTTCTTGGTCTTCCAATTCTGGCAGATGATATTTTTCAGGACAGATTTCTGCGGAATACTCCGCTATCAACTCCTTCTTAACACCATCCGGAATATACCTCAAGACTTTGGAAAACACACTCTCGGCATTCCGGATCTTCATGCTCAAGGGACGTTGTCCAATTGTCAAGTATAAAAAACCTCGACTTTGCGAGGCTTTTTTATTTAAGCGGCTTGTGATCTGTCGTTATCAAGCTCTTCTAAAACCAATTTTTTCAAGGTTACATTGTCCATCTTTCCGGTACCAAATACCGGTAGTTTTTCCATATACAAAACAACCCTTGGCAAATACAGCTCCGACATACCATTTTGCTTAATATAATTATGCAGTTTTTCTTGAGTAACATTCGGATTATTTGTCGCTAAAACAATCTGCTCTCCCTTACTTTCATGCGGAGTAGCCACAACACCGTACTGATACTCACCATCACCGGCATAAGCGTTACAAACCATCTCGCTGACTGCATTCAATGATACCATTTCACCACCGATTTTAGCAAAGCGTTTGATACGATCTTTGATATATACAAAGCCGATTTCATCAATATCAACCACATCACCGGTATGATACCAACCGTCTTGGAGCGGCACCAAAACTCCGGGATTATCCGGCATAATATATCCCAACATTACGTTTGGACCGCGAACAACCAGTTCTCCACCTTTTTCAATTCCTGGAACCGGCTCAATCTTATATTCCATTGCCGGCATAATCTTACCGATAGAGCCAAAACGATTAAATATGCTGTTATTTGCACAAACCAATGGCGAACACTCCGTGGTCCCGTACCCTTCCATCACTTTTACGCCCAAACGCTCCATCCACATATTACGCGTATCAGGCTTGATTGCCTCAGCACCGCCATACATAAAGCGCACATTATGAAAATCAAACGGATGCGCAATACGTCCATAACCACGGAAAAACGTATCTGTACTGAACATAATCGTTGCGCCCAACTCATATACCAATTCAGCAATGACACGATAATGCAACGGAGACGGATACAAAAACAGCTTTGCTCCCTCAAATAGTGGGAACAGCGTACCTACAACCAACCCAAAGCTATGGAACATCGGCAAAGCATTAAACACAATATCACGCTTATTAACCGTCTCAAGAGCCGAAATTTGTTTAATGTTTGAAATAATGTTTGCATGGCTCAAGACCACTGCTTTCGGAGCTCCTTCTGAACCTGATGTAAACAAAATAACCGCCTTACGACTACCACCGCGCTTATGTGGAACTCTTTTAATTTTATAACGCAAAAATGCATTGATTTTTTCCCACAAACCGATAGATTTAGCCAATTTTTCAAGATAAACGACCTTAACCCCGGCTTGTTCAAGAGTTTCAACAAACTCCTCCATCTTTGCCATTTTAATAAACGCCAAAGAGGTAATCACCATCTTAACTTCAGCAGTCCTGCACATTGAAAGCATATTTTTGGCACCTACTGAAAAATTAAGCATAACCGGAATACGACTATACGCCGTCAACCCGAAAAATGTGCAAACCGCAGCTACCGAATTTGGCAACAAAAGCCCTACATGCTCCTCAGGAGCAGTACGTCGCTTAAAATATTTACCCAAAACAAACGACTTAATAATGATATCGCGATAAGAATTCGGTTTACGCTGAATATCCTCAACAAATTTAGGTCTGCGGAACAATCCCTTTTTAGCATGCACTTTTGCAGCTTTCATCAGCATCGCAAACAACGAAATATCAGGATTATAGTTAATTTCAAACCCCATATCGCGTAAAATCATATAAACTTCATTGCTAATATGGTCACGTTGACGACGCAATTCATCTTTTAACTTAAACGGACGTGGTTTTCTTACAACAACACGGACTTTAGGCAACGGACGATGCGGTAATTTGCCGGCTGTCTTTGAAAAATATCCATACTGCGGACCATCAATCCATACCGGAATAAGTGGAGCTTTTGACTTATCGGCAACCAACCCAGGAGCTTCATAAATCTTCATCAATCCGCCGGTTTCCGTAATACGTCCCTCAGCAAAAATCACGCACAAACGACCACTGTCAACTTTTGCAATAAGCTCCTTAATATCTCCCGGTTCAATTGGATTAAACAACATAATATCAGCAGTACGCATCAAAAATCTTATCAATCTGCTACGATATAAATGTCCGTTTAATGCAAAAATCGGATCTCCCGGCAAAAAAGCAAACAAAATTATTGGATCTAAATATGATACATGATTAGATACATACACACCCTTTTTCGGGGTGCGTCTTTCGTCAAAATCAATTGAGCATCTTACCTTAAATATATGAAAGATTGTCCTCAAACAAAACCTGACAAATTTTCTCAAGATATTAGTCTCCGTAGTTAACACTAATTGAGTCAATGTACTACCTCATATCTGTCTTTGTAAAGAAAAATTTTTTTAGGCATTTTTGCCCCCTGTTTTTTAGGTATAACAAATTGTTTTAACTGTATAAAATCATCAAATAGCCAATGAATAATTTTTTTTACTTGATTTTAACATTTTATTTGCTAAAAACATTTCTCGTAACATTTTATTTCAAATTGTTGCAACCGAGATGACAAGCTTAACTATAATCAATAATAAATTACAAACTCTTAAGCTTCTTAGGTACACAATGTTACATTTGTTTAACTTTTTAAAACTGAAAATTTCATGAAAAAAATACTTACTTTAACTGCTCTTGGAGTAGTTCTGGCCTGTTCTGATGCTAACGCTTCAGGATTTTATCTAAAAGAACAATCTGCCGCTGCACAAGGCAATGCTTATGCCGGTGCTACCGCCGGAGCTGAAGATATTTCCTATTCTTACTTCAACCCCGCAGCTATTTCTTATCATTCCGGCACCAATGTAGAGTTTGGCGGCACATGGATTTCGCCGACTTCTGTTGCCAAAAATGCCAACAACAACCTTGGCAACCACGATGATTATGTTGGTAATATTGTTCACGCTGCAGCTTCTCCGCAAGCATATTTTTCACATCAAATCAATGATAAAATTACTGCTGGCATTTCCCTTAATACGCCATTTGGTATGATTACTAAATACGGCGATGACTGGGCTGGCCGCAATCATGGCACGTTATCAAAAATCATCAGTGCCACATTCACTCCGATGGTTGCCTACAAATTCAATGATCAATTGTCATTCGGTGCCGGTATTCCGGTTCAATACATTAAAGCCACTTTGCGTAATAGTGTTGCTCCAGGACAAGGCATAGAAGATAAATCAACCGTACAAGGTAAAACCATTGATGTTGGCTATCAATTGGGTGCCATTTATGAGCCTTTGAAAGGAACACGCTTTGGCGCCGGTTACCGTAGCAAAATCAAACATAAAATCAAAGGTGATATCGAGTTTGATAGCTTACTTGCTCAGATGAATCAGGACGTTTCGGCTCGTCTGACAACTCCTGCAACCTTTAACCTTGGTATTTATCACCAAATCAATGATGACTGGGCCGTTATGGCTGAATACAGCCGCGTTTACTGGTCAAGTTTTGATAAATTGATCATCAACGGCAAAAAAACTGGACAATTAAGCTATACCGCCGAAAAATGGAAAGATACTGATTTCTTTGCTTTAGGTATCAGCAAACAACTTGACAGCCAATGGAAATTACGTCTTGGTGTAGCTTATGAAAAGGGTGCTGTTGGTGAAGAATACCGCACTCCGCGTATTCCTGACAGCAACCGTACTTGGTATTCTGCCGGCCTAGAATATAAGTATAATGAAAAACTAACATTCAATGTCGGTTATACTCACATTGCTGCCGACAGCGCCAAAGTTAATCTCCGTGGCGACCATCGCGGTGATGAAAGACGCGGCTCGCTCAATGCTGAATACAGCAACAAAATTCACATTGTTGCCGGTTCTATAACCTACAATTTCTAATTGTACTTACCAAACAATAAAGCCCGCCTTTAATGACGGGCTTTATTTATTTTCAAAGTTTTCTGATTTTATACTGAATTTTTCTAATAATATATTTCCACATAGGTAAATATTTTATTGGTAGCATTCTTGAGGTAATATTATTAAGCTCGTTAATCTTTTGTTGCCGATTTGAGGTTTCTTTTATTTGCGCAATGGCATTATCAATTATGGCCTTTTTGAAATCATCAATGTTTGGAGCTACAGGCTTCCAATTAACATATTTAACATCTCTGTAATCGTATATTGTACAATACCTTGTAATATATCATAACGCTCATTATTTACATTTTTAGCAATAAACACAACAGGTATACCCATCGCTATACAAGGCATTGCGACATGAATTCTCGAAGTAATAACCATAGATGCTTGTGTCTTATATATTTCTAAAATTTCTCTTGCCTTATTTTCAAATTCCATTGCCTCATCATAGCCGATTTCTTTATCCTTATTCCAATGGTAAATATGGGTAATTGAAAAATCAGCTTTATCTTTTATTTCTTTAGGCAATTTTTTTAGAGCTTTACTGTATAAATCAACAACAAATATTCTACCGTTTTTGGGCAGAACATCTCTTTTATCTAGTGTCAACGTCATACAGCCAGAAAAATAGGCATCTACACCTTTAGATATTAAAAAATCTCTGGTATTTCTATCACGACAGCCAATTGGCTCATATTGTTTTAATCTATTACATATCCCTTTTTTTACAAAAATTCTACGGGAATTATTAGTAGAATTAAGATGAAATCCCAAAAATACTGGATGTATATTTTTAGCCCAAGGAAAAGAAAACACTCCATAAGCACGCGAAAAATACCCTTGTATCACCAGTTTTACTGCTTCACCACAGTACTTATCCAATTCATCTCTATTAACCAAAATTAATTCATCTGCTGAAATACCTGCTTTTTTATACAGATTTTCTACTGCAATATTTTGGATACAATCTCCTATATTACCTTCTTTTTTCCAACCTTCCTCGGTTTTATACATATATTGCATATACAATCTGCCAAACATATCTTTTCCTATCAAAAAAATAAAAGACTACCCAAAAACTCCGATAAGCCTTTTAAATAATTACAAAATTTTCTCGTAAGCCTATACGCACACATGCGTACATTTTCTTATAAGATTACAACACAGCAACCTTTATAAAATATACCAACTATCCTCAAAGCACTAACCGTTTTTTACTGTTATCAAAAGAAAAATATTTTGACTATTTAAAGCTCAAATTATAACATCAAACAATAAGAATAATTATCACGGAGTAACAATATGAAACTTATGTTCATCCGCAATCGCAATGTGTTAAACACCAAATGGCTGGTACAGTACATTAACGCCTTACAAGAATCTCGCCCTGATTATGATATAACTGTTGTTTGCGACACATATAAAAAAGTTGGCAATGAACTGACTTTTAACCCTAAAGTCAAACTCATTAATCTCAGCGGCAAAACCACTAACCCGCTTATTAACCTTTACCATCGCACACGTTGCAAAACAACCCCGGCTTGTTTTCGTTACAAAAAAATTATTGAACGAGAAAAACCTGATGTAATCATCTGCTATTTTCCTAAAGATTTGTTCAATGTTACCATGTTTCAAAAGCATAATATTCCGATTATTATGATGATACATGGCACCCCGCAAATGATTGTCGGCAAGTATCAATATGCCCCACTTGATGAAAATCATAAAAATATTCGCAAAGAAATTCTGCCTTTAAGGATGTTGCATCACGGTTGTTTTTCACAAATAACCGTATGGCAAACTTTGCTATCTTCATTCATTCCTATGATTGAAAAAGAGTTTTCTCCTAAAAAGGCCATTGCAATTCCCAATATGGTACAACAAATTGCGCCTAAAAATTACGCCGATTTATCAAAAGAGAAAAAAAGGATCGTTTACGTCGCTCGTATAGAACAAAACATGAAGCGTCAACACCTTTTGGCTGAAGCATTCGGTAAAATTGCCCAAGATTTTCCGGATTGGGTGGTAGAGTTTTGGGGAATACAAAAATTTCCTCAATATGAAGAAGAAATTATGAACATTGCTCGTCACTATAATGTTGAAGACCGTGTAATTATCAAAGGCTATACTACCGATATATTATCAGTTTACAAAAATGCTGATATTCACGCTTTTCCAAGTAAATACGAAGGCTTTAGCCTGGCAATTGCCGATGGTCAAGCAGTCGGACTACCGACACTTGGTTTTGCAAAATCTCCTTCCGTAAACGAAATGATTATCGACAAACACAACGGATTGCTGGCATCTAACCTTGATGATTTTGCCAATAAACTGGCAGAACTGATGCGCAACAAAGACTTACGCATTGAACTCGGACGCAACGCCATAGAAGATGTAAAAGCTTACGCCCCTAACAATGTTATTGCCATGTGGACCAAGTTAATTGACAGTCTTGCTGACTCTGCACAACAAGAAACAAAACGCGCTAGTTAAACGAATATCCTCTGAGCAGTTCTTCTACTGTCATGGCTCTTTTACCCTGGCGCTGTATTTCTGTGATTTCGACAGCACCGTTATTACAGCCAACAAGTAATTTTTTGCCTTGCTGAATTATTTTTCCTTTTTCGGCACTTTCGTTTGCCACAACTGCCCGCAAAATTTTAAAACGTTCGCCGTTGTGTTCAAAATATACCGCCGGATAAGGACTAAAAGCCATGATTTTACGCGCCAACTGCTCTGCACTCAAATTACAATCAAGCAAGCTTTCTTCTTTTTCAATTTTTGCGGCATAGCAACTCAAAGCATTATCTTGAACTTCTGGTTTAATATTTTGCCATTCACGCAAAGTCTTCAGAACCAAATCAGCTCCCATGGTTGCTAACTTATCATGCAAATCTCCGCCGGTAGTATCGGGAGTAATTTCGACCTCGCCCTTCAGCAACATATCACCAGTATCAAGCCCCGCCGCTACTTTCATAATCGTAACGCCGCTGACTTTATCTCCGGCCTCAATTGAGCGTTGTATCGGAGCAGCACCGCGCCACCGCGGCAACAATGAAGCATGAATATTGATACATCCCAACGGATATGCATCTAAAATCGGTTGCGGCAAAATCAACCCATATGCCGCCACCACCGCAATATCTGCTTTTAGTGCGGCAAATTTACGTTGTTCATCTTCATTGCGTAGGGTTTTTGGCGTTCTGACTTCAATATCATGCTCCTCCGCCCACAAATGCACCGGCGTTTTCACCAACTTGTTACCACGCCCCGAAACTTTCGGCTCCTTAGTATATACAGCCAAAATCTCGTGCTCATTCGCCAAAGCTTTTAATGCCTCCAAGGCAAATTCCGGCGTTCCCATAAACACAATTTTCATTGTTTTTCCTCTTCCGCATTGCGCAATTTTTGCAATTTTTTGAGCAACATCTGCCTCTTCAAGCGGCTAATCTTGTCAATATATAAAATCCCGTCCAAATGGTCGATTTCATGTTGCAATGCAATGGCCAACAGCCCCTCAGCCAAAATTTCCTGCTCCTTGCCGTTATAATCCAAATAATGTATTCTCACCTGTACATAACGATCAACTTCGGCCCTTTGTTCCGGCACCGACAAACAGCCCTCAAACTGGCAACTTTGTTCATCAGAATGCCATATAATCTCCGGATTAACCAAATATATCGGAGCGCGTTCTTCTCCTTCATCGGGATGACTTACGTCAATAACAACAACCCGCTTTGAAACTCCCACTTGCGGCGCCGCCAAACCTACGCCGTCAGCCACATACATTGTTTCCAGCATATCGTCCAAAAACTTGCGC
>JAEEGL011599571.1_pt1 | contig 50348 bp, 26 predicted proteins | sample 9134231 | NCBI WGS metagenome assembly JAEEGL01 (sample SAMN16246548, study PRJNA631951) | gut metagenome | biome: gut microbiome; feature: rumen; material: fiber-attached | host: Bos | place: Iran: Karaj | collected 2018-10 | reverse complement strand
GTCGACACCTGCTACTTCGACTGGCAGCAGACCGACCTTCCCTCAATCCCCGGCTCGTCATGGGTTCCAGCAGATTGGCGGGACAATCGTGGTGCCGCAGCCCTCAGCACCTACGACATGACCTATTACAGCCAGATGTATTTCGACATAAAAAATCAGAGGCCCAGCTTGTGGAAAAGCACCTACCTGTGCAATCTTTACCCCTACCCGGATCCATTCAACGATCCGATAAATGTCACATACCGCCTCGAATTGGATTACCCCCAAGATTCCAATGTGCTCGCCACCCTCATTCCCTTTCTCGATGTCTTTATGAAACCGAACGGCAACGGCCAAAGTACCATCAACAATATGAACGACCAGGAGCGCAAGCACATGAAGCTCTCCGACCTCACCGAGTCGTTCGTGCTGTGGAAAAAGTGTGACAGTCTGGGTATTTCCACGTGGACCATCGACAATCTCTGGCCCGATGCTGTCCGCAGAGAGTTTTATGCGCCCGACAACAGCTGGAACGTCTATCTGCAGAAGCAGGGTGTGGTGCGCTTCACCGTTGAGGCGGCAGGGCGCACACGCTACTACGACGCGGTGGTCAACATACCCCCCTACGTCGGCTCCGCCGAGAACCCCTTCCTCATCAGCAATCTGGAAGACATCATCGCCTTCCGCAACGGCATCAACGCGGGCGAGGACTTCGTCTACCACCGCTTCCTGATTCGTCGCGACTCTCTTCCTCACATCCACTGGATGCAGACCGCCGACATCGACCTCGCCGCCGCAGGCGACTGGGTCGCCATCGGCAAGAATGCCGACACTTGCTTCACGGGTTTCTACGACGGCCGTGGCCATAAGCTGATGAACCTGACGATGACCAACGGCACCGACCGCGCACTCTTCATCTATTCCAAGGGCGACATCAAGAACCTTGTCATCGAAGACCCGCACATCAACGGCTGCGGAGGTTCGTCGGCCGCCTTGGCCACCAACGTCATGGGCGGTTCTTTCGAGAATTGTGCGGTAGTGGGTGGCAATACATTGAGTTTCAGTGGTACGGATTGTGCCGCCCTCATCGGCAAGGTAGACTCCTCTACCAATCCAGTCGACAGCATCGCAATTGCTGGCTGCTTCAACAGCTGCGCTGTCACCAATACCACCGGCAATGCCGCCGGCGTGGTGGGTTATGTGAACGCTACCACCTGTCGCATCGAGCGCTGCTTCAACACTGGCGACATCACCGCCTCTGGCAATGTACACCCCATCGTCGCCACAATTCTCAATTCTCAATTCTCAATTCTCAATTCATACAATGCCGGTGTGCTTACGGGCACACAAGTCGACGCACAATCAACGAACACAAGTTTTTTCAACGACTACCACGTCAGTCCCCTCTGCAATGGGGCGACGAAAGTGGCAACGCGCTACTTCATCAATTCCACCACCCTGGTGCGTCCTTACCTGGGCGACAGTTATTGGCTCTACGAGGAGGGACGCTATCCACGTCTGCGTTGGACCGACAGCTCGTCCGTCCGCACGGCCGCCATCGCAGCCTGCACTCCTCGCCTGCCGATGGCCAATCTCCCGCTGCCCGACACTATGACCGTCGCCAACGCTTACAACCTCCTCATCCTGTGTAATGGTGTCAACACCAATGCATCGTTCAGGTATGACGGCTACCTGCTGCCCGCCTTCGCCCAGGACATCGTCTTCAGACTCACCGCCAATATCGCTTTGGGAAGCAACAACAGTGACTGGAGTCCCATCGGATACACCGTGCCGGGCAGCGGCGACGAAGGGCATTTCGCCGGCGTCTTCCTAGGTAATGATCATACTATCTCCAACCTCCAAACCTCCCAGCGACGTCCTATCGCGGGTCTTTTCGGCCGCCTCACCGGTCGTGTCGCGGACCTGAGAATCAACCTGGGCACTTTGTCGGCCACCGAATACGCCGGCGGCGTCTGCGCAATTCTCGACGGCGGCCGACTCGAACGCTGCTATGTGACGGGTGGCAACATCGAGAGCGATTATATCGCAGGCGGTATCGCCGCCATTGTCCAGGGTGCCGACTCCCTTATCACCTGTATGAACTTCGCCTCCGTCATAGGCAACCACTCCGTCGGCGGCCTTGTCGGCCAGGGTGGCCACGTGCTTGCCTCTGCCAATTTCGGTGACGTTACGGGTATGCCCGCCAGCATCTACACGGGCGGCATCAGCGGCCATAGTACCACTGTGGAGAAGAGCTTCAACAGCGGTTTGGTTACCGCCCGTCCCAGCAACCCGCGCGAGGACAACTGGGTGGGCGGCCTTATCGGCTACAGCGACACCACTATCCTCTACTGCTACAATGCTGGTGTTGTCAACGGTGCCAACCGCAAGTACACCGGCGGCATCTGCGGCTACGGCAAGCCGCAGTACTGCTACGTCTCCGGCACCACCCGCTCCACCGGCACCCACCTCGGCAGCATCGTCGGTGCCTCAGTCGCCGGCGTCTCCCACTGCTGCTACGATAATCAGATGTCGCCCCCTGGCGGTATCGACGGTCACGACACCACAGGCAAGGCCTTAGGTCTTTCCACCGCGATGATGCTGAGTACCCATCTCGGGAATGCCGGATATCCTAACTTCTTAGGAACCCCTGGTGCTGTTTGGTATTATAATGCCAATAATTATTATCCGCAACTTGTAGTCCTAAATAATAATGCCGGCACTATTGCCTATTCCATTGCTTCCACCGTGCCCATTAAATTGTCAAACAATGATACCTACAACAATGTAACCCTCGACTTCACCCGCGGCAACGGCAACTGGAACTTCCTCGTGGGGGGTACCCCAAGGTCTTACACCAACTGTCTCTCTTTGCTCAACAGCGGCGTAATCCCCAATGTTAATGTCATCGCGCAAAGCAAGGGCATCGTCTGGATGGTCCTCACCGCTGGCGAAGGGAAACTATGTCGCAAGGTGCAGCTCTGGGTGAACCTCGACGATGACTTTGCATTGGAAGTGAGTAGCCAGCAAGAACTGGAATTCTTGCGCCAAATCATCTTCAACGGAGAGGGCTACTACTACTACAACCAACCCAGCGGCAACCGCTACACGACGGATAAAACACCCAACAACAACGCCTTCATCGAAATTGTTGACGGAGGGCAGGATCTCCGCTTCAAACTGACCACCGACATCCGAATGAACAACAGCATCTGGTATCCCCTCGGCACACCCGCCCACCCCTTCCGCGGCACCTTCGACGGCGATTCCCATAGGGTCAGCAATTTCCGGGTATTGCCTTTCAACTCTTCGGAAGCCCAGGTGAACCCAGGTAATTGTGGCTTCTTTGGTTACATCGAAGGCGGCACAGTGCACGACCTTATCCTCGACAGCGTGCTGATTCAAGCCGGCCTCCCCCACCAGGGAGCCCTCTGCGGTTACAATTCCGGCGGCACCATCAGCAATTGCTTGGTCAAGAATAGCCGTATACAGCTGCAGGGCGAAGGCGAGGGCATCGGCCTTGTGTGCGGCACCAATCGCTACGGCAACATCTCTCACTGCCAAGTCAACAGGACAACTTCAGCTTCTTTCTACAACAACTCGTTCTGTATCCCCAGCGGTGGCGACAAACTGGGCGGCATCTGCGGCCATAATGCCTTCGGCACCGTCGACTCCTGCCAGGTGGACAGCCTTACGGTCAATTCTACCACCCGTGCCAACCGCGTAGGTGGCGTGGTGGGCTATAACGAGGGTGGCAGCGTCGTCGCCAACCGTATCAATAATTCGGATCTTACCAATATCACCGGTTCCTACGTCGGCGGCATCGCCGGCGCCTCCGATGGCTACTCGGTCTACAACCCCGCCATCGTAAGCAACTGTTACCTTAGCAATACCACTGTCAATACCCCCGATGCCACCGCTGTTGGCGGCGTCGTGGGCTATGCTTCGGGTGAGTATTCCTCCATTTCGGGCATCACGATGAACAACACCGTCTACGGCGACAGCATCGTGGGCGGTATCGTCGGCCTGCTGCAGGACGCCACCGTCGACAGCTGCTGGAACCAATCCAATGTCAAGACCAAGAGTTACTGCGTCGGTGGTATCGTCGGAATGATGAACGGCCAAAGTGGCGTGGTGAAATGCTATAACACAGGCGTCGTCGGCAATTCGGTGGAGGTCGACTATGTGGGCGGCATTGTGGGAATGATGAACGATGAATGTTCGGTGTCGAGCAGTTTCAACAGCGGTGTGGTCAAGGGTCGCAACCAGGTGGGCGGCCTGGTTGGCCAGATGCGCGACAGCAGCTATTTCGCCGACTGCTACAACACCGGTATCGTGGATGGTATCGCTCTGGTGGGCGGTCTGATGGGCTTCCAGAAAGATCCCACCGTGCCGTCAGGCTACGGCTATTCGGCCGGATGGGTCGAGGGTGCCTCGATGACGGGTGCCGTCTGCGGCTATACGACCGACGCCACGATGTTGCACGATCTGCACTATGACCGTCAGCTCTGTGCCTACAAGGGCGTGTGCCATATCGACGTGCAGTCGGCCGAAGGCGTTGATGTGACGGGTATCACGGCTCATCCCTCGTCCGAGATGACTTCTATCACCTTCGGTGACGGCCGTCCGTGGGAGGAGGGTACCGCCAGTATGTACCCGCGCCTGACGGCTCTCGTGGGCAGCGGTGCCGACAGCGCGTCGGCCCTGGCCCTGCAGATTGGCAACGCCTACGACCTGGCTCCCGATACAACCCTCACGCTGCCTTCCTGCACGGGAGCCGCGTGGTACGCACCTGCTGATTTCGCCTCCATTTCGGAGTATACACTTACCGCCTCCGGGCGGCGCGGGCTGATACGACTCAGTGCCAGAACGGCCGGCGGCATCGACCTGCGCTCGGTGCAGCTCGCACTCGGTGTCTCCGAGGCGCGCCCCATCGAGATTGTCAACTCGACGGAGTTTGGTAATTTCCGCAATCTTATCTCCTACAGCAGTGTGCCGTTCTATTACGACACTGTAGGAAAGCAGTTCTATAATTTAAATACTGCAGCCGGCAATCATATTCTGCCCCAATGCATCGTCATTGCCCCCGGCGGTGAGGGCTACCATTTCAAGCTGACGGCCGATGTCACGGTCGACAACTGGATACCTGTCGGAATCCCCGGCAACCCGTTCTTCGGCCACTTCGATGGCGGCGGGCACAAGGTGAACATCACCAGCTTCAACGTAGGGTATATGAGCGATTGTCGTGGCCTCTTCGGCGCGATGATGGGCCGCGTGAAGAATCTGGTAGTCGACAACACGGCGGTTCGCGGGAACAATCGTGTGGGCGCCCTTGCGGGCTACTGCAGCGGCAGCGTCAGCCGCTGCGGCACCAACGGCCTGGCGGCCGTCGAGGCCGATACCGCTGTAGGCGGCCTCGTGGGTGAGGCCAACTATTCGCAGTTCTTCGATTGCTGGAACGGCATGCGCGTCTACGGCCAGCGGACGGTGGGCGGCATCGTAGGCAAGGCCGATAACACCACCATCAGACGCTGCTTTAACTACGGCTTGATCACAGGCGACACCGCCGTGGGCGGTCTCGCTGGAGCGCTCACCGGACAGTGTTTGGTGAGCAATTGTTATAACACCGGAGCGGTGAAGGGCGAAAGGACCGTAGATGCCCTGGCGGGAGTGGTCGGTGAGCAGTGTTCAGTGGCCGGTTGCTACAACGCCGGCTACATCGTCGGCCCCGCTCTGCAAACCCCAGGCTATTTCAACGACAAGCAGATGAACCCGCGCGTGGACGAGCGGTCGCTCCTCACGTCGGAGATAATCGGCGACGGCCTCCGCAGCCAGCTGGGCGACACCTACTGGAGCTACCACGCAGGCGAGTATCCGCGGCTGAAGAGCCTCGACACCACGGCGGCTTCGGTCGTCTCGGTGAAGTCCCTCGCTCTCGACGGCAAGATGCCGACCAATAGTATAGTGCGCGAGTTCAGGGGCGACACCACTTCGGGCGTCGTGTGGAACCGCTACGGTACGGGTAGCGCCCTGCGAATTCCCAACACGGTCGACTCGAACGGCGTGTTCACCCTCGCCAACTGCGGAGCCGACACGCTGCAGGCGACCCTCAGCGTCGGCGGCCGCACCTATGCGCGCCTCATCCCGGTGGTGGTGATGTCGGCCTCGGATGTGAATATCGACACTATCTACGCCTGCGGCTCGTTTACCTGGACCGCCGCCGACGGGCAGACCTACACCGACGAGGGCTTCCATTCGTGGGTCGCCCCCGGCGCCCAGTGCGGCGAAGCCCAAGCCATCGACCTGCGTTTCGCTCCTGTACCGATCTCGGTGAACGTCAGCAAGAGCGACGCCTGCTCGGACAGCTATTGGAGCAAGTATGGACACAACGTCGGAACACTCAAGGCTACGGCCACGGGCGGCTACAGCGGCAGCTACACCTACGAGTGGAGTAAGGTGGACGGCACTATAGGTGACTTTTCCTTCGTTGCCGGCCATCCCGACTCGCTGCACAACCTCACGTACGGCGACTACGTCATTACCGTCAACGACAGTTCGACGCCCTATTGTACCGTGCGCGACACCGTCAATATCGACGAGTTCTCGTTCAACTACCTTGTCACCAAGTGGGGCAACTGCGTGAATACTGCCGACGGACGGATTGAGGTTATGCTCAGGCAGTTCGAATTCAACAGGGATGGTTCGCCCTATACGGTTGAGTGCTGGGATTCGAACCATGTGGTCGTAGCCGAACACATAATCCCCGCCCTCAATCCCCCCGACGAAAGCGGTGTACCCAAGGGCTACGACACCCTCTTCAACCTCGCAAACGGTCTGTATTATTTGACCATCACCGACCGCCTGGGGTGCTATCAAGACAAGCAGATCAAGGTCAATGACCCCATCAACCCCAAGATGACGCTCCGCGCCAAGGGCCTTAAGAAGGTCTACGACGGCATCCCCGTCTCGCTCAACAGCATCAACGTCGTGGAATATGACGACAATTGGAAGGTTCCGGAACGGGCTGAATACTATGTCACCAGTGACGAGTGGAGGCAGCTCGCCCTCCGCATAGGTGACTCACTGATAGTGTCGCTGGCGAATCCAGATATGTTGATTAAGGATGTCGACAGCGTGAGAAACGTGATTGATGGTTGGAGTATCAAAGACGCGGAGACGGGTAATGACAAGACCTGCCTCTACCACTTCTATCCCATCGACAGCTGTATCGTCATCCTGCCCGCGACGCTGACGCTCTATACCGAAAGCGCCACCAAAGAGTACGACGGCACGGAGTTGACCAGCTACAACAACTGGAATGTTCAGGGACTGCAGAATGGCGAGCACGTCTGGTGTATGCCCTCCGCCAGCCTGACGGATGTGGGCTCCATCCCCAACACCTACTATATTGACTGGGGCAATCCTGGACCCTGGGACGAGAACATAGCGAAACAGGGGAACTACACGGTGATCAATCATTTTGGTACGCTCACCGTCACCCCCAACACCCAGCCTGTGACTATCACGGCCGGAAGCGCCAGCAAAGCGTACGACGGTACCGCGCTCACGAACAATACCTTTACTTACTCCGGCCTGCCCGCAGGCTTCTATGTCGAGGCTACTACTAGCGGCAGCCGGACCGATGTGGGCGACGGCGAGAACGTGGTGAGCAACTACGTCATCAGGAACTCAAACGGCGAGGACAAGACCGCCTTCTTCGTCAACGTAACCCTCGTTCCAGGCACGCTCACCGTTAATCCCATCGGCGTTGATATTACTGTGGGCAACGGCACCTGGCACGCGCTCTCGTCGCCGATGCACGACGGCGGCCAGACCTACCAGAGCCCCGCCAATGTCACCCACCTGAAGGATGCTGACTACGACCTGTTCCGCTACGACGAGGAGTATGGCACCTGGGAGAACGAGAAGGTACACCACTACAACTTCGAACAGGGCCGCGGCTACATCTATCGTCGCGTCACCGCCGCCACTCTCACATTCACGGGTCAGCCCCACAGCGGCAACATCGGCGTTGATCTCAGTGCCATTTGCAGCGACACCGCTCTCCGCGGATTCAACCTCGTCGGCAACCCCTACAACCATACCACCACCATGTCGGAGGCCTGCTACACGCTGTGTACCGACGGCGCGTGGACGGCACATGCGTCGGGGTACGAGGTTGCTATTGGCGAGGCGGTGCTGGTGCACACGGGCAGCGCACGCACGCTGGAATTCACAGAGGGCGGAAACACAAAAGGCACGGGATGCCGTCCCGACATTACATTTACCATCAGCGATATGGGCCACAAGGATGTGGTGTATGCTGTGCTGAGCGATGGCGAAGGACTGCCGAAGGTGAGTCATCTGGAAGCGGACTTGCCGACACTGTACATACCGGTGGAGGAACGTCGCTATGCTGTCGCCATGTTGGGCGACGACATCGAGGCCTTCCCTTTGACCTTCAAGGCTGCCCCCGGCGACTACACTCTCTCAATTTTCAATTCTCAATTCTCAATTCTCAATTATCTCCACCTGATTGACAAGATTGCCGGCCGCGACATCGACCTGCTGCGCGACAGCACCTACACATTCAGGCATTCAAGCAATCAAGCAATCACCGACCGCTTCCTGATCCGTCTCACCCCCGAACTAAACACAGAACACTTAACACTAAACACTCCCTTCGCCCACTGGGACGGCGACCGCCTCGTCATTGAAGGCAGCGGCACCCTCGAGGCCTACGACATTATGGGCCGCCGACTCTTCACCGAAGAGGTTTCAGGTTTCAAGTCTCAGGTTTCAAAGGCGGCGTTCCCCAGAACGGGAGTCTATATTCTCCGCCTCAACGGCCAAAGTCAAAAGATAATCATAAAATAATTAAAAGAAATCCCCTACGGGGAAAAGAAAGGAACTAAAAACAATATTGCTATTAAAAGGAAACGCCTACGGCGTAAAGTATGGCAAAACGAAACGATACCCCATAGGGGTTTCCTTTCAATAGAAAACAGACAACAAACGGAATAAATACCCCGTAGGGGTTTTCTCTTAATAGAAAAAGATATGAAGACAAGCAAGATAATCATGATTGCAGCGCTGGCTCTTCTGGCCACCGCCTGCCAGAAAGAAGAGGGTGCCGACGGGCGCATCCGCATCTTCGCCGAGAATATGTCCTCAGCCTCCGGCGGCAGCAAGATGCTCATGGACCCCGCCCATATCGACGACGCCGTGTGGGTGGAGAACGAGCGGGTGAACCTCAACAGCAACACCTATGCCATCGTCAGTGACGGCAACGGCGGCTTCTGCCTCAACACCGGCAACGACGTCCTCTCCGGCGATGTCCTCTATGCCATCTACCCCGCCACCGTCGAGAAGGTGAACGGCGACCACATCGTCGTTTCCAACAACAACGCCGGCGCCGGCTCTGTGGCCATCCACTCGCTGACAGTCAACTTCGCCTCAGGTGGCCAGAAAGTCTACTTCCCCTTGGCCGCTACGGCCAATAGGGATGCCAGCAGCATGACCTTCAAGCACCTCACCGGCGGCCTGAAAATCACGCTGCAGAACGACCGCATCAGCACCCTCAACGTGGCCCGCCTCGTGGTCACCATCACCAACGCCTCCGACGAGCCCGCCATCTACAAGGACCTCAAGACCGAGTGGTCCGACGGCATGCTCCCCTCACTTCCCGAAGGCGAGGTCGGCGGCATCAGCGGCGACCAGGGTGCTGTGTTCGTCCCCTCCATGACGCTCTACCTCAAGGATGAGGTCGGTGGCACCGCCTACAAGCAGATATCCGCCAATGGCCAACTCGTCTTCTGCATGCCCATGCTCGCCAAAAGCGTGAAGCACCTCCAGATTATCGGCTACGACGACAATGACGTCGAGCTCTTCAACAAAAGCAAAACCCTCGACAACGCCTTTGATGTCGAACGCAACGTCATGTACACCATCCCGACCATCAATATTAATTAAGAATAAAATATAATAGTCATGAAAGACAAGAAAGAATATATCGCACCCAAACTCACTGTGGGGACCTTCAAAGCCGAATGCGGCTATGCTTTGAGTAATTCTCAGCAGGCGATCATTATTCCCAGCGGCCTCCTCGGCGGCCTGATGCCGATTTCCACCGGTCAGGAACTTTGGGCCACCAACACCGAAGCTTTCGGCACCGGCTGGTAGAGCTAGTGGGTGTGCGCCGTGTAGCTGCGCCACTTCTCTATGCACTGCTGCATGTCGTCGGGCAACGGGCTTTCGAAGTGCATGTGAGCCCCCGTGGTGGGGTGCTCGAAGCCCAGCACGCGGGCATGTAGCGCCTGACGCGGCAGGATGTCGAAGCAGTTGTTGACGAACTGCTTGTAGCGCGAGAAAGTGGTGCCCTTGAGGATGGCATCGCCACCATAGGCGACATCGCTGAAAAGCGGATGTCCGATATGGCGCATGTGGGCACGGATTTGGTGTGTGCGACCCGTCTCAAGGACACATTCGACAAGGGTGACATAGCCAAAACGTTCAAGAACCTTCCAATGAGTGACAGCATGTTTCCCGCGTTGCATCTCTTCCGGAAGGCCCTCCTCATGGGGATAGACACACATCACACGACGGTCCTGCGGTGAACGTCCGATGTTGCCTGTGATGGTACCACTCTCCTCCTCAAAATCGCCCCAAACGAGGGCAGTATACTTGCGCTCGATGGTATGATAGAAGAATTGACGTGCCAGTACAGCTTGCGCATCCTCGTTCTTGGCCACCAAAAGAAGTCCCGAGGTGTCCTTGTCAATACGATGGACGAGAAACGGATTGGAATCCGTTCCTTGCAGGTAATACAAAAGTCCGTTGACGAGGGTGCCAGTCCAATTGCCCACACCAGGATGGACCACCAAGCCCGCCTGCTTGTCGACAACGATAACATCGTCATCCTCATAGACAATATTCAAGGGAATTTCTTCCGGAACAAGCTCAAACTCGTGTGGAGGCTCGGGAAGAAGAACGCTGATAACATCGAGGGGTTTGACGCGATAGTTCGACTTCACTGGTTTGTCGTTCACCACGATGCAGTCGGCCTTCGCCGCCAACTGAATCTTGTTACGCGAAATACCTTGCAGGTGCATCTGCAGATATTTGTCGATACGTAACATCTCCTGCCCGCGGTCGACGGTGATACGATGGTGTTCGTAGAGTTCCTGCTGTTGTTCCTCGAGTTCTATATCCTGTTCTTCGATCATTTGCGGATGATTAGTTTTTCTGTGTAAGTGGTACCGTTGGGGGTGATGCAACGAAGGAGGTAGAGGCCGTTGGGAAGGTGAACGGTGAAAGGCGATAGGCGATAGGTGAACGCCTGCACCTGACGGCCGGAGGCATCGTAGAGTTCGATGCGGGAGCCATCGGGCAGCCCTTGGACGATTACACTTTCCCTTGCTGGATTAGGATAGACTACCACTTCACTATTCTCGCTCTCCACCTCGCCAATCCCCACAGTAGCGGCGGCACCAAAACAGGGGCGCATCATCAGCGAGCCGCTGAGGATGCTCTGCTGCCATTCGGTGGTGGTGAGGTAATAGATGCGATCGGAGGTATTGTGGCTCCGGTCAAAACCGAGGTTGATATAATAGTTGTTGGACTGTTCGAAGCCGACGAAAATGCTGCCGTTGACAACAACAGGGCTCTCCAGCACATAACGCTGGTAACGGTTCAAACCGTCGAAGAGGGGCCTCCTGTTGCTATTGTCACGATAGAGCACCGTGCCGGGATGTCCGTTCTCGGCCTTCCATACCGTGATACGGAATGGAACCGTCTCGTTGGCGCCATCGTTGGTACGATTAAAATAGAAGTCGAGAGCGGTGAGGGTGTCGGCTGTATTGAGGTCGAAGCGGTAGGCCAAGTAGAGGTGACTGGACGTAGAGGTGAGCCCATAGCCGTTCTCGGCGCTACCGTCATCATAGGCATAGTAGTTATCAAAGACCTGCTGGTAACGCACGGTGTCGTTGGTTCGGTAGTCATCGCCCGCCGCTCCTTCACGCACAGTGTGGACAATGGTATAAGTGGCGGAGTTGGAGGATACCGGGAAACTGTAACCAATGGGCGGTGTCGCATGAGAGGGAGCCGTCTGGTAGCTCTCATCGGGAAGGAAAGCGGGAGCGTTCTCATAGCCTCCGTCATAACGATAGAGAGTATCGCCTGTGGCGTCGACCACAGCGTAGGCGTACTGTGTAGCGAGGGTAGAATTGAAGAGGTTGGTAATCCTCATGTCAAATGCGTCGGCCATATCGGTCGTCCTATACTGACGTGCCGGCATTGCCCTATAGGCTGCCAGTGCCGAAGGGGCGGGGTCGACAAAGGCCACATCGCGGAACACCGGCGTGGAATTCGTGGTGCGGTCGCTATTGAGGAGGATATAGTCGATATGCCAAAAGTCGCAGTTGCCCGCGAGACCGGGTTTAGTGGTCTCGGTGAGGCTGCAGAAATTGCGGAAGCGGAACTGGAACAAGCTGTCGAAATAGACGCGTTCCGTGATGGGGATAGACACATACTGCCAACGGTGCCCCGTGATGGCCACCAGCGAGTCGACATCCATTCCACCGCACGACCAGACAATCGTCCACACACTGTCCACCGAACTGAAGAATTCAAGCATCAACGAGTCCTGCGGGTCGGGGGCATCGCCCACACGCTCCCAAAGGTTGCCCTCCCCTCCTCCGGGGAGGAAATAGAAACTGAGAACCAGCGAGTCGTCGTGCGAGAATCCGTCGAGGCGGATAGGCAGCGACGTGAGTGTGTCGGCGGGGAAGAGCGATGTGGAGGCAAAAGGATAGAGGTTGCCCGAAGCATCGAGGGCATCGAGTGTGACCACACCCACCGTAGGGGGAAGCAGGCGTACACCGTCGCTCACCGTAGCGCCGCCCTCAGGGTGGAAGGTGAAAGGAGAAAGATGGAAGGTGGAGTTACTGAAATCTTCAAAGAAAGGGAGCGTGACAGGCTCTGAAACCGTCTTGGAGGCCATGCGCTGCTGTGGAATGGTCTGCAGCGGCAGCAACACCTCCTGCGCCGACGAGGAAATGAGAAATGAAAATTGGAAAATGGGAAATAGCAAGGGGATAAGACACCGGCTAATACAGGTCCTTACCTCCCGACTCCTTATCTCCTGACTCCTTATCTCTACCATATCGCATCGGAGTTATCTTCATCATCGTCGGGGTCGGGCAACTCGGGATTGTCGAAAATCTTGCTGGAGTCGACCCTGAAGTCGGAAATCATCTTCTGCACATCGGCATCCGAAGCGTCGATATACCAAAGTTCTATCCTGGTGCCAAAAGGATGCTTGTTCACACCCGTATAGTCGGGTTCCTGGCGGTAGACAACGGCGGAAGCCTTGTCTTTCACCCCATTGAAATGCTCCCTGCCGACATTGAGCGAGAGTGAGTGGATGTCGCGATGCGCCTGCTCGGAGGTCTTGCCGATGAGGAAAGGTACGGGAACGCCACCACTGCCGTCGCCGTTGCCCACCACAAGGTCGATAACGGTGCCGGGGGCCACCTTCTGTCCGGCATAAATAGGACGGCCTTTCACCTTTTGCTCCTTCACGTTGTTCTTGAAGGGATCGTCGACGAAGGTGAGGTTGCCCACCTTCAGTCCGCAGGCATAGATTTCGGAGGTAGCCTGACGCACGGAGAGACCCGTCAGCTCGGGCATGATAATATCGGCAGCGCTGGCGGAAGCCACGGAGACATACACCTTGCGTCCTTTCTTCACCATGGTACCCGCCAGAGGATCCTGGGTGAGGATGAGGCCGGCCTTGATTCCGGGAGTGTAGACAGAGTCGAGAATAACAAACTCAAGGTCGAGGTCGTTGGCGGCCATCGCCTCCTCCACCGTCTTGCCCGGCGTGCTGTCGCTGACAGCGAACTGCGGCATCACGAACTCCTTTCCCTGACGAGCGTATAGTTTGATGAACAGCGAGATGAGGAACAGCAGCACTAACGAAATGCCTATCATCACCATCAGATGCTTCACCCACTGTTTCTTGAAGAATGCTTTTATTTTTTCCATTTTCTCCTATAATTTCGATATGACGAAATGACGTAATAACGTGATAACGAAATAACGCAATAATTATTGCACCAGTTCGCCTATCAATGTAGCTGCCGTGCAGCTGATGACCTTCACCCGACGATAACTGCCCGCGACGGCATCTCCGCGGTCGAAGACGATGACCTTGTTCTGGCTGTTGCGGCCGAAGAGCTGCTGCTTCGAGCGATGGCTTTCGCCCTCCACCAACACCTCGTATTCGCGTCCCACCTCCTTCTGGTTATTTTCGAGGGCTATCTCGCCCTGCAGGGCGATAATCTCGTTCAAGCGACGTTTCTTTTCCTCCTCGGGGATGTCGTCGTCCAAATGCTTCCAGGCATAGGTCCCCTCGCGCAGCGAGTACATAAACATGTAGGCATAGTCGTAGCGCACCTTGCGGAAGAGTTCGAGGGTGGCCTGGTGGTCCTCCTCGGTCTCGGTGCTGAATCCGGCAATGACATCGGTGGTGATGGAGCAGTCGGGCAGGTAGCGGTGGATGGCCTCCACACGATCGAGATACCACTCCACGGTGTATTTGCGGTTCATCAGCTTCAACATGCGGTTGCTGCCGCTCTGCACCGGCAGATGGATGCAGCGGCAAATATTGGGATACTTGGCCATCACCTCCAGCAGACTATCGCTCAAGTCCTTCGGATGCGATGTAGCAAAGCGCACCCGCAACTGCGGGTCCACCTCCGCCACTTTCGCCATCAACTCCGGGAAGGTGAAAGATTCTTCATTCCACCGGTAGCTGTTCACATTCTGTCCCAGCAGCGTCACTTCGCGGTAGCCCTGCTCGAAGAGCGTGCGGGCCTCACGGACGATGGTCTCGGGGTCACGCGAGCGTTCGCGGCCACGGGTATAGGGCACCACGCAGTAGGCGCAGTAGTTTTGGCAGCCGCGCATGATGCTGATGTAGGCCGAGATGCCGTTGCCCGAAAGACGCACCGGCTCGATGTCGGCATAGGTCTCCGTGGTGCTCAGCTCCACTTCCGACCTCCGACCCCCGACCTCAGACCTCACCTGCGACAGCAGGTCGGGCAGCCGACGGTAGGCATCGGGGCCGCAGACGAAGCTCACGTTCTCCTCCTCGGTCATCAGACGGCTCTGCAGGCGCTCCGCCATGCAACCCAGCACACCGATGCGCAGCTGCGGATGCTTGTTCTGCAACGCCCGCAGTTCACGCACCCGGTGGCGCACCCGCTGCTCGGCGTTGTCACGGATGGCGCAGGTGTTGATAAGGATGAAATCGGCTTCCTCCATGGCCTCGCAGAAGCCATAGCCGGCTCCCTTCAAGATGGAAGCTATCACATCGCTGTCAGCGAAATTCATCTGGCAGCCGTAGGTCTCTATGTATACTTTCTCCATTATCTTTTTAAAACGCCGCAACTGCCATTTTATTTTGTCAGCCCACTCTTTTATTTTGCCATCGGGAATAGACGCCCGCAGGGCCGCGCTGTGAGCACGCCGCTGATTTCATTATGTATGCGGTATAATGAATTCTACACAATATTATAGCAAGAGTAGCGTTATAGATTGTACTTTCGGCCATGAAGAAATGCCTTTCGATAGCGGTGATGACGATGATTACCCTTTGCACGACGGCGCAGAGGGTGATGACGGATTCGGCCTGGCGGGCGGAGGTGAAGACAGTGCTGCTGACGCGTGAGGGGGTGGAGTTGGAACGGCCGGTACTGACGCTGGGGGCTGGCGAGCGGATGCTGCTGCAGTTCGACCTGCTGGTCGACGAGGCGCAAAACCTGCGCTACTCAATAGCCCACTGCGATGCTCACTGGCGACGCGACGACCTGGAACCCTTCGAGTTTATGAACGGATTCGAACAGGGCGAAATAGAGAACTACGAGTTCTCGTTCACCACGCTGCGCCCCTACATTCACTACCACCAGAGCATTCCGGCCAAATTCGCCGCCTTCACCCACTCGGGCAACTACCTGCTGGCAGTGACCGACGAAGAGGGCGACACGCTGCTGACGCGCCGCTTCTGGGTGACGGAGGAGGCGGTGGGCGTGAACGCCGAAATGGCGCGCCCTTACGACGGGATGGACATCATGCGGCGGCAGGAGGTGGACGTAACAGTTAAGAGGTCAGAGGTCGGAGGTAACAATGTGTTCCTGCGGCCGGAGTATGAACGGGTACAGGTGCAACAGAACGGGCGCGAAGACAACGCCAGATGGTTAGAATTCAGCGGTTATGACGGGACGGCACTCTGCTATCGCTTCCGTTCCTGCAATGTGTTCCACGGAGGCAACACTTTCCGATTCTTCGACTGCAGCAATATCTACACACCGATGTACAACGTGCAGAAGGTGGAGGAGTATGGTGGCGAACTATTCGCCATACTACGCCCCGAGGAGAACCGCTCGAAAAAGCACTTCCTCAGCGAGACAACGCTCAACGGCGGCATGAAGGTAAACATCCAAGGACGCCGGAAACCTGCCGTGGAGGCCGACTACGTGTGGGTGAATATCACGCTGCCAATGGCGCAACCCTGGTTGGATAAAAGTGTCTATGTAGTGGGACAGATGACCGACTGGAAGCTCGACTCGACAAGCCGCATGGACTACAACCCCCAATACAAGGCCTACGTGAAGAGGTTGCTGCTGAAGCAGGGATACTATGCCTACCAACTGTTAGTTAAGAGGTATGAGGTAGGAGGTATGAGCGATTGGTCGGCGACGGAGATGCTGGAGGGAGACCATATGGAGACGCCGAACTTCTATACCATCTTTGTCTACCACCGTGAACCAAGCGACCGCGCTGACCGGCTGGTGGCGGTAAAGAGAATTAAGAATTGAGAGTGACAAAGCCGTCGGAGTCAACCTGGAGGAGGAGGTGCTGGCGTTCAATGCGGGAAAGTCCCTTATCCTTGAGGTAGTCGCTGAGAAGGCGGGTATAATTGCCTGATTGTTTGATTACCTGATTGCTTGAGTTTTTTTTCAGACGTATACGATCGCCGGGTTGGGGATGCCGTCCCGGCGCGGGAGCCACATTGGGGGCGATAAGAAGGTGGCCGAGATGAAGTTCGGCAATATGGGTCGGGGAATAGAAGAGTTTGCCGTTCTCGGTGGCGGCGAGGATATCTGAGACCTGCGAGGCGTTGAAGCCGAAAGTATGAATGAGTTCGTATAACAGGGTGTGAAGGGGTGTGTGAGGGAGTGAGAGGGAGTGAGAGGACAATAGCGCCTTGAGGTCGAGGGAGAGGATTTCGAAGGGGAGATTGGGGACAAGTGAGGAGTGTGGAGAGAGGAGTGAGGAACGGAGTTTTTCTATATATCCTTTATATATGATTTCGGTGTCGTGAAGGCGCTCGATATTGTCGGCCATTGTTTCGTCGACAGAGGGATAGAGTTCGCGCAAGAGCGGCATCAGTCGGTGGCGGATTTGGTTGCGGCGGGCGTCAAGCTCAGCGTTGGTGCTGTCCTCGACATATTCCAGGTGGTTTTCTACAACGTATGCGTCAATCTCTGCCCTGCTGAAACACAGCAGTGGACGAATAATTCTTAATTCCTCATTCTTCATTCTTAATTCCGAAATGGGTCGTATGCCATGAAGTCCGGCGATGCCGGTACCACGGAAGAGGTTGAGGAAGAAGGTCTCGATGGAGTCGTCGCGATGATGGGCGGTGGCGACTACTGATTGCTTGATTGTTCGATTGCTTGATTGTTCGAGTATTTGTGCGAAGTATTCATAGCGGAGACGGCGGGCGGCTTCCTCGATGCTTTCGCCTGTAGAAGAGGCAACGGAGCGGGTATCGAAAGAAGCCACATGACAGGGAACGCCATAGTGGTCGGCGAGAGCCCTAACAAAGGCCTCGTCGCGGTCGCAGTCACCGGGACGGAGATGGAAGTTACAATGGGCAATGGAGAAGGGAACGCCGGCGCAGTGGAAGAGATGCGCCATGCAGACGGAGTCGCGGCCACCACTCACGGCGAGCAACACCTCTTCCCCGGGGGAGAAGAGGTGTTGCTGCTGAGTGTAGTCTATGAAGCGTTGAAGCATCAGCGGAGAATCATTTTCTTCATGCGACGCTCGCCATTGACTTCGATGCCATAGTAGTAGATACCGGAGGAGTAGGCTTCCATATCGATGGTAATGGACTGTTCGCCGGCATCGAAATGACGGGAGAAGCTATTGACCACATGACCCATAGCATCGACGATGAAGAAGCGCACATTGGCAGCCTCGGGCAGCGAGAAGGGCACGGTGGTGCATCCCGTGAAGGGGTTGGGATAGTTCTGCTCGAGAGAGAGCAGCGGGCTTTCGACCATGGGAACACCCTCGACATAGTTGACAACCTCGACGAGGTTAGTCGTGTTGTTCGTGGTGTCTCCATCGCTACCAAGCGTCAAGCGACCTGTACCGATATAAGTACGGGTGAGGCTCTTGGGAATACGACGCTCATTACCTTCTGCATCTACAAATAGCAGTTTCACGGTTTGACCAGGTTCAATGCGTCTGGCAATGGATGTCCTAATGGTATTTCCTCCGTTGATGGTGGTTCTCAACTGTACAGGAGCGGAGGGCAGGAGCGAGAGGTTACCGTTGTTGCGAAGGACGGCGAACACACGACAGTCGGGCTGTGCTGTTTCTTCGACTACAAGCTTTACAAGTTCAACATCGAGGAAGTAGCGTCCGATGGTAGTCGTAGTATCGTTGGAGGGATCATTGTCGCCCCCTTCCATGTGGACAAATCCCGTGACATTATTATAGCCGGCGGGACGCGTGGGAAGAACAGTGTCGAACATATGGTAACCCGTAGTGAGTGCCGGCAGCGGCAACTCGCGGCCATAGGTCTGACGATAGGTCGTGTTGGTATCGTTGTCGATGTAGAAGCCCACCGTGAAGCCATTAGCACCACGGGCACCGCGGTTGTCGATAACAAGTTGGAAACGGACCTCGGTGAAGCTTGAGGTATCGACAAGGACAGCTGCAGCGGCAATATCGTAGACCGAGGAGATGCCTTCGATACGCTTGGAGATAGTGTCGTTATAGACATAATCGTTACTGTCACTCTTCACGATACCGATAATCCTCATCATGCCCATGTTGGCCCTGATTTTCTGTGAGAAGGTGTAGTTGAAGTACTCCATCGTCTGAAGCGGTCTCCCCATGAGTTCGACGAAGTCAATATTCTCGTCGACCCGTTCGTAACCATTGATGAGGTAGGAAGCTGTGGCGTGATAGATGGGGTTGACTCCGAAGTTACGCATACGGATGGTGACCTGGATATTGGTATCGCCTGCAATCACATTGTCGAGAGGATAGATAAACGAGTGGGCACTAATATCGTTAGCCAGAGGTGCCAACGGGAAGGCCAAAGAGAAAGTGTCGTTGTCGCGGAAGATATCGCCTTCAATCTTGGTGAAAGCAGTGATGTAGAAGGTATCGGGGAAGTCGCTGGTGATGAGGAATGGCGAAGTGAGGGCTATGGTGTCAATCTCGCCTGGAGCAATGCTAAGATTCTCGAAAATGGATATCTTGGGCATATAGGTACCGTAGTGGGTGTAGTCCACTTCCACCTGACGGAGGGTATCTATACCATAGTTCTTCACCACCACCTCGGGATAGATGGTCTCTCCATAGGAGGGTGCAGTGGGATAGGTAATAGCGATAACGCCACCGTCTTTACGGATGGGTGCACGGCCGATGCGGAAGTTGTCCACAGCGCAACCTTCTCCGTAAGCACTGCTTGTCGAGGACCCCATGGGAGTGGTGTACACGAAACGGAACTGCAGCAACTCGGGGAAGTCGCCCGAGAGGGGGTTACCATAACAAGGTATCCAGAAGAATCCATAGGCGGAACCAGGCGTGGTACCGTCAAAGACATCGTCATCGGTGTTGTTGTACCAAGCACTGACAGAATCCCCATTAATCTTCACCCAGCGGTTGTCAACATTACGGAATTCCAAATGAAGCGAGCTACCATTGGTGAGGTTACGGCGCAGATAGAACGAGATGGTGTCGACCTTAATCTGCGAGATATTGATGATGGGGCTGTAGAGGTAGCTGACATTACCGCGCTTGCCACTGACAATACTGCTATGAAGGTCGGTCACCCAGGCATTGGAGTCGGAATAGGCCGCATTGAGCTTCGTCTTCGTCGGGGTACCCAACTCCCAATAGTTGTGAGAGTAGGCATTGTAACCCGTCGGTGCATACCACCTGTTCTCTCCCTCAAAGTCGTCGTCAAGCGTAAGGGTAATCACATGGAAGCGGTTGTACTCGTAAACCAACGTGTTGTTTTCGGTCACGGTATCCTCCACATCCTCATAGATGATGTTCAGGGTCGTGACACCATAGTTGAACACATGGGCCGGCAGGCTCACGATGGCACTGCTACCGGGAGCAAGGGTTCCATTGTACGAGATTGTGCCAGAGTTGTTGCCTCCCCGCTCGTCATCAAACCTATAGTGGAACTGCGGCTGCGTGACAGGTGCTGTGCCCTTATTGGAGATACGGAAGGAGACCGTTTTCGGGAGGTCGTCACTGATGAGGTAGCTGCGCGGCGAGACAATCTGCGTCACTGCAATGTCGGTGGACGGAGCATCCGCATCGACAAACAGGAGGAAGTCTAACGTGTGACCATCCTTGTCGGCAGGAATACCGCCCGTGGGCGCAAAGCCCTCGATATTCACCGAGCTGTAGGAACCCACCGCCACACGCATACGCATGTATCCATAAGAAGCATTGTTCGGTATGGTGACAAAGGCCGTTGCTGTCTGGTCGTCATAGAAGGTTTCTGCACTCATCACCTCTTCGTCCGACGAGAAGGTGCCGCTACGGTCGTAGTCGATATAAGCCCATGCTTTGTAACGGTTACGCAACTGCGAGGCATCGAGCGGCGTGACAGCCACAAAGAGCGTGTCCGCTGTGCCACGCGTGATATGCAGCACCGGATAGTCGGGATTGGCATAGGAGGCCATGTCCGTCAGGCCACGTCCCAACGGCGGCAGGTCGAAGTCAATCTCATTAAAGGAGACCCTCGTCACATCAAAACTAGGATTCGACGAGCCACTGGGGCTGTAGGTGCTCTCGGGCAACGAATGGAAAGCGTGGGCCACCCGCAGGGTGTCGTTGCGACGTGTACCATCGGTGGCCAAGTCGGTCCATATCGTGAGCGAGTAGTTCTGTGCAGCCGTAGGAGTGCTGATGTCGAGCAGCTGGCTGAAGGTATACGTGTAGTCTTGCATCGGAGGTATGGTGGCGGGACAAATCTCGGTGACGGTCTGTACCACCGAGTTGCCTTTCTTCAGTCGATAGGTGATGGGGATATTGCTCTGCGACGAGGTGCCATAGTTCGAGATAATCACACGCACCGTGTCATTCTCCATATACACTCGGTCGCCGAGCGGTGCCAGCACCTGCTTCATTGCCATGTCGTTCGGGATGCGCGGGGCCACATGTACCGTCACCGCCGAGAATTCACTGGCACAGTTGTGTGTGGAGAGGCAGTTCAGATAGTAGGTCGAATCATAGAAATACTGCGGGGTGTTGCTCCACACTCGCGAATTATTATAGTTGTTTCCCGTGAAGAAGTAGGCGTCGTTCGAGTCACGGTACCAACGGATGGGTCTCGAGTTCTCCTGCGTGGCACGCACAGCACCCCAGGTGCCGTAAGCCAGCGTGGTGTCGTAGCCATAAGGCGGCGCGGGAGTGAAATAAGAGTTCACCGACGCACCAGCCGTGGTGTCGTTCTCAGGCGACACATCCAGTCGGTGGTGGCACCAGCCTTTAAGCTTGATGGTCAGGTCGGTGAAGGTGCCGGTGGGATAGAGGTTCACGGTATTCGGCAGCGAGAGGGTGACCGTTTGGTTACACAGCAGCGTGCTGGGCAGCGGCACCGAGTCCTCCACCACTCCCGGCCATCCGGTAATGGTCACATTCGCAGGCTGCGTAATCTGCGGCAAAAATCCTATCTTCACATAGGTGCCGGCAGGGATGTCCTTGAAGCCAGCATTCTTCACCGTGAGTTGCAATGTGGTGTTCTGACGGTAGCAGCCTTCCGACGAGAGCGTCGAGGTGCCTTCGGCTTTGAAGTTGTAGGCTGGAGCCATGAACACATCGCCCTCACGGTCGTTGTCTTCAGGCGTGCACTCGCCTGCCCCTTCCGTAAGCACCACATGAATCTTCTGTCGGTTGATAATGCCCAAGGTGGTGGGCATTAACACCGAGTCGATCTTGATTTGCGAGGGGTTGAAGGTGCCTAAGTTGCGGGTCACCGAGCGCGTCTCCGTTTCGTGACCTTCGATATACGCATACCACTGTACACCGTTCTCCAAGGCACGGCCATTGTTGCAGAAACGGGCTTTCACCCACACCGAGTCGCCTTCGATGTTCGGCGGCATCTTATCGGGATACCTGAAGTTGGTGTCGCCAGGCACATAAGGAGTCATTATCTCAATGACCGACATGTCGTGGGTACACACCTCCATCTCGTGGGCACCGATAGTCGGGGCGGGAATCTGGCTACGAACGGTGCCGTCGATATCGTCGGTCACATCGGTGGTGTACTGGGCCAAGGAGACGAAGTTAATCATCACCAGATGCAGATCCTCGCTGCTGACGAAGTAGGGACGGTCAAGCACCGAGTTGGCATCGTCGCCACCTACTGTCTGGAGACCCGACAGAGAGGGGAGGTACTGCCTCCAGTAGAAGGGTCTTACACTTTCTGTGTAATAGGCGTTGAAGTTGGAGAGTGTCACGGTGTTCAGTTCCGAGACATAGTAGGCGTAGCCTTTCATGAAGTTCGAGAAGATGTTGTTCAGCACATGGATATTGCTCACCGTGGTACCCGTATAGAAGGCGCACGAGGCTTCACTGAAAGTGGCTGAGGCGGCCACAGTACCGCACTCCACCCTAACAGTATTGTAAAGCACATTAATATTACAGCTCGAGCTGTCTATCCAGATGCCACTGGGCTTCAAGGTCGACAGGTCGGCGACTCCCGTGCCCGTACAGCCAATCATATTATTAGTGACAAATCCGGGATTCGAAGCCAAGCAGTTGACGTTCTCGAGTTGTATACCGATCTTGCCGCCGTTCTTACCGTCGTTGAGATAGATGTGGTTCTTTTCGACAATGAAGTCACCAGCCGTCTGGCCAAGGTAGATACCTCGCAAAGAACGGTTGTTGAGGTTGGTGGTTATTCCCGCGGTGATGCGGTTCGACCGCACCACAAGGTCTGTCACCTCGCGCAGGTAGACACCCATCTTCCAGAAGCCCCTCAACTTGTTATTGTATATGAGGATGTCGCTGTTCATTCCTAAGCCACCAATGGTACGGAGGGAATAGAAGCCGCTGTCGACGACGTTGTTTTTGAAGGTCAAATGGCTGATGCCGCCCACCAACACACACGAAGCATTGGCATTATTGATGGTACCCTTCACCTTGATACGGCAGCTGTCGATAGTGATATTCGCGCCTTTCTGCATCACCAAGGCATTGGCATAGTTCACGTTGTTGGCCGTCGGACGTGCCTCTATCCTAAGGTTCCTCAAGGTCACATTCGACGCGCTGTCCATGAAGAAGACATAGTTGGCCGTCTGACTTGTCGAGGCGGTGAGCAACACGTCATCGCCCACGCCCACAAAGCCAATGGTGTTCACTACCGACGAGCCGGGGATATTGTTCAATACCACCTGTTCGTTATAGGTTCCATCGGCCACATTAAATAGTACGGCTCCCTCCACACCTACAGCATTCAGCGTGTCGATGGCCTCGCCGAAGGTCTGGTAGTCGCCGCCCACAGGGGCAATGGTATAGACTCCGCCACAGAAACGTACATCGAAGCCCCGACGGATGGTGTCGTTGCTGGAGATCAAGTCGCCCTGAGCCGCGGCAACGACTGTCAGCACATGGCGGCCGGGAGTCAACGGGCGTTTCAGCATCAGCGTCGTGTTCATCGCTCCCGGAACCATCGTCGCGACAACCTGCACAGTGTCCGGTGCGGCAGCGTCGAGCATATAGTAGAGGTCCATGGTGTCCACATTATTGGCACCTTGGTTCCGCAGGTTCACATAGAACGAGATACTGTCGCACGAGTTGTAGTCTATTGTGTCTACTCCATTAGGCCAGAAGATAGCCATGTCGACAGCGGGGATATTAATGAGGCTCACGCTATAGGGCGTCACCTCACTCTCACAGCCGTAGACGGTGTTATAGAATTTCACATTCGGACGGTTGCCACCCTTCGTACCCGAACCCACATAATCCATGGTCGTGGGTGTCAATTCCGTGTCACCATTCTTGTGCAGCGTAGTGTTCGGCTTCGAGGTATACGAGCTCTTCACACCCGAAGTGACCTTTGTAGCGATATAATGCACCAACTGCACCACCACACTCGACTCTCCATCCCAGTAGAAGGGGGTGTCGAACCTCAACGGCACCCACTGGTTGCAGTCCGTGGCATTAATCACCATCGGTGCGTGGTGGTACACCACCTGCGTATTTCTCCAGTCGCTAGCATTGGCGAAGATGGTGTCCTGCGTCATACCCATCGACACATAATAGTCGTCGAACGAGACCGACGTGGTGGTTCCCAGCATCTGTTGAAGGTCGAAAGCAATTGAATCAATATAACCCGCCTTCAACCCCAACGAGCGCAGCTCACTGGCAGAATAGATAAACTGCTGCTTAGCATGCTTGTTGCTGGGCTGATAGGGCGTAGGATAGGCGGTATTGGCATTCGTACTCGTTCCCGTGCCAATCTGTCCCCAATAGGAGTCGTGAACCATCCAGCTGACTCCTCTCGTCCCGCCCACATACAATATCTCACTCACTCCCGTGTATCCCGTGTCCACACGGTTGCCTTCATAATCATACCACACAGGAATCAATCCCTCTGTCGGGGTGATGGTCATGGTGTCACACGTGGCATATTCCACCGTACGGGGGGCGAGGGGCGAGGGAGCTGCCGGCGTGTACTTCGACAGTACCGTGGCACTGTTGGTATCATTGTTGTGTACAGGGTCGCCCGCCACAGCATTGGCCCACACCTTGACGGTCACCACAGTGTCGTGCGGGAAGGCCAGATTCAACGGCGTGGCAAAGGTGTAGTTCATCATTCCCATGCTGGCAAGGGTGTCCGTCACGGTCTCACTGACGGTATCGGCTCCCGTACAGTAGTTCATCACAAAACCCGCTACTGGCTGTATACCATAGTTGCGCACCCTCACAGCCACATTCTCCATTCCCAGACCGCAATTCGTCTCAGGCAACTGTGGCACACCCACCTCGATATCGGCGGGCGGAGGTGCAATCATGCTGATATTGGCCTGTGCAAATTCTCCCTCACAACCATTGTCCACATACCTAATCCAACTCGGGTCAATCGTATTCAACATCATGGGACTTGCATTCGTAGCAATGCGCCAGTCGTTCACATTGCCCACAAAAGCTACCCTCACTATACCGGCCGTGGAGGGATTGCTCGTCAGGTCCACTCCCGCTCCGGTCCATATATACGACGGGAGGTTGTGGCTAGGCACCGTACCCAACACCACTGCATCCTCTACAACACTATTGTGCTTGTACAAGAAAGCAATATGACTGTTGTTACCCGTACTCGACACTGTAAACGAAGAACCCGTGTGAATGGTATTGGCGGGACTCAGAGAAGTACCCGAGGCATACTGCACTATCAAACTCTGTCCCGGCTCGATAAATATACTATCGTTGAAACGGAATATCTTGTTGTTAAGGCTATTCGTCGGACTCACCGTCACAATCGTATCGCCATACAGGCAGGCACGTGCGTCTCCGATATTCGTCAGCTGAAGGGCTATCTTACGTCCTGATACTAACCAATAAGGTGCGCTGGGGGTCTCACCCTCGGTGGCATTGGCACCGGAACCGCCACGCTTGATTTCCAACTGCGTGATTCGCACAATGGGCTGCGAACGACGCTGACGGAAGAAGAAACTCGTATCCTGACGCAGGGTATCCGTCACCAGCGTGGGGCCCACAAAGAACGGTGCGGCATCCAATGTGTCGTAGTACCACGAGATCTCCGACCGACGCTGCGGAGCGGCGGTATGAGTGTACACACTCCACTGATCCACACCCGCTGTCGGTGTGACCGTAGCCGCCGTAGCATACCCTATCGTCATATTCACATCCGTCGGCGCAGCAGGATGGTAGCGACTTATTACCGTGAAGACATTTGTATCGTTGGTCGCATTGGGGTCAGCGGCATAGTTCGTCCAGACCCTGATGGTATACGTCACATCCTCAGTACCGCTCGCCGGCAAAGAAAGCATCGCTCCAGTGTGTATCGTGGCCGTATCGTCGGCAGGCACTGTATCCGTCACCGGCACCGTGACCACAGATTGGTTGTTCACCTTGTACGACAGCGTCAGTCCGCTTCCGGTATAGACACTCGTACCGCTATTTCTCAGTCTCAGCACCAACTCCGTCTGCAAGGGCATATAACAGGTCGCTGCCTCCGGATTCAACAACGCCTCGGGCTCGAAGTCGTAGCCCAGCGAGACAAACTCATAGGCGCCCGGACAGGTCGCCGAATCGCTACGGATTGAATCGAAAATATCTGTTAAAACTGTCGACAGGGGAATACCGATACCCTTCACCTGACGGTTGAAGGTACGCAAGTCCACAAGCGAGCCATTGAGGAAGTTGGGATTCACTTTCACAGACAATGAGTCGGCAGGTTCCGCCTCAAGCCACTCGGGGATATCGTAGTAGCGACCGGCCCCCTTGCGGTTCATCGTCGTGCCCATCGAATAGTAGACGTTGTGTCCCACCTCGTTGCTCGTCGCAGTTCCCGGGATGTAATTCAACGCATAGTTCAGGTTATCCAAACAGACCACGATATTGTTCAGGAAGCGGCTGTTGGTCAGCGTACCTCCACCGAACGTGGCAGCTGCGATATTGTTACGGCTCGTTGCCGTCATCTTCACCGAGTTATAGACCACATCGGCGTAGTTGGCCTGAATGATGTTCAGTGGCGAACGCATCAGGTTGGCCGAACCATCGTCGTTACTCACCACCATATTGTTAGCAATCAAGAAACGTTGTGATGCCGTTCCCACAGCCATGCTGACACCCATGCCACCGGCACCGTGACTTGTATAAATCTTATTTGCCGTAATACGAGACGTACCATAGCACTCACTCACCAACAACACATAGCTCGTGTTGCTCAACACATCGTACATCTCATTCTTCTCAATCACCACATTCGACTGGTTCTGCACACTGATAGCGCTTTCGAACTGTCCATAGAACACACTGTTCTTCACCGTATTATTAAGGGAAAGGGCATCCGCCGCTATACCTCTCAAGTCCACACCAATCTTACCTCCTCTGAAGGTACATCCATCCACAGTGAGATTGTTTGAATATCCACTGTTTATCAAAGAATTAATACGTAGCGTTGCCACTGGATTGTCCACACTGTCGATAAACGTACATCCCTCGAACCGGCAATTCAACGAATTCATACCCACCTTCACCATACTCTCCAGCAACGTGGTATCTTCCGTCGCCGTACGACGCACGAAATAGATATTGCGGAACCGTACGTTCGATGTCTCATCCAGATTCACTATTTCGCTTGCCACAGCCCCCGGCACGGTTGCATCGGCATAGAACGTCACCCTATTGTTGTTCAAGGGTTGAAACACCACATAGGCATTCGCTGTCGCTCCAGTGAACGATGGAACAGAGAAAGGTGCATACTGGCCGGGAGCCAGTTTTACCACCAGACTGTCACATACACCGCACCTGCTCAGAGCGAAGAGAAACTCCTCCATGGTGCTGAAGTCGGCACCAGCACCGCCTACCCGACGCACACCGCACATCGGACCGTCGCAAACGATAAACTCCGTAAAGATGGTATCATTGTACGGCTCATGGTCGCGGTAGCGCTGTCCACCTGCCGTCAGCGAATCCTCCACCCACACTCGCAGCGTATGGAAGCCCGCCGACAATGTCACGTTGGAGGCCAATAAGAACACCTCTGTCGCACCGCCTGCCAGACCTGTACTGTTGCTCCAAGGGACAGTCACCGGGGTGCCGCCATCTATGCTATAGCTAATATCAATGGCATTGGCAGTCAAGGCGCCCCAGTTTTTCAACCTCACCTGTATTCTATGGTCTGTCGTTGTCATCGGAACATCATAGTTCGGTGTTGCCAGACCATACTCTGCCGAAGCCATGTCCGTAACAAAACCCATGTCGTACAGCAGCGGCTGGTTCTTCCTTTCCGTCATCACGATAGCCGGACGACGGTACGAAGAAGCCGGGGAATTCGCTTGACCAAACGGATCCATATTATCGTCAGCGTAACCGGCATTGTAATACACCGTCTTCTTTCCTAAAATTGTCGGGATAGACCTAATCGATGTCGCTGACACATCCACATTGCCATCATAAATGAACTGCATCACCAGATCCTTACCTGCATAGAAGAACGAATCTTGCAATGGTATAGTGAAGGTTCCATCAACATTCCGTTCCGGAATCGTGTATGCCGAGTCGTACACTATATGCATGTACGACATTGTAAAAGGATATTGGCTCGAATTGGAAGTGTCAACCTCATAAGTCGAAGCTTCATTCTTCATCCTAATTTGCAGACGTGGACGCAATATCGTACCTGTATGTGCAGCCGTGGTAAAGCGCAATGCCGTAATCGCACCTTGCTTATAACCCGCTTCGGCCATCAATGCCGAGTCGTACACCCATTCACTCTTACCATCGGCAGTATTTCTAAAGGGGAATGTGATTGCCGTAGTTCCAGTGAACCCTGGTTGGAGCTCCCCTGGCTGTTCCACACCTCGCACACACTTATACTCCTGCCACGAACCCTCCGTTCGCGGAAAACGAGTCGTATTGGCATTGCCCGTCGCATCTTTCGCCACACAATAGAAAGCCATCAACGTGTCGTAACCGAAGAAGGGAATCCGACATCTGTAACGACCCGACACACCCGCTACGGGCGAAAGGTTCATTTTGACAGGTGTGGGGTCGCTTCCAACACGATAATAAAGATACACCGAATCGGGATTGATGCCCGCCGACAACGTCGTTTTAGCATTCAACTCAATCCTTGCCCCACGGCTGCTGGGGTGCAAATATCCGTCGGGGTAAACCGCCATACTAATTGTCGGGTTCACCATCATCTCCGAGCTGGCCGACACTTTGATATTGTCAAACATCCACTTGCCAGTTGCCCCGGAAGTATTCCTCTGCTTCACCACAAACTTAATCTGCAGCTTTCTCTGTTCTGGAGCCAAGGAAGGTGTAATAATATTGTTGAAATCAAAACGTTCGCCCTTCCACATCTCGTTCGTTGTCGGACTGGTTCCTTCCCAATCAGAATACGAATTCGTATTGAAATACGTCAGTTGCCTGAATGAGCCGCTACCTTCCGGCGTATTGTAATGGGTCGATGTAGCCCTCGTCCAGTTTTCCTGATTCGGTCTCTTGAAGTAAATGTAAGTCACCTGATAAGCGTTGTCTGCATTCAACGGAACCCTACAGATATGGTCAAACGTCAAGGTAATATACCTTATCGACAAATCATTCGTAAAATCCAACGTATCCAGATACAACGTCACATCCTCTGTCGTCGACTGCGACAACTCCAACGACCGACTGCCGGACGCATGGAGAGATGTCGAATAACTCATGCCCGATGTCGGCGATGCCGACACACGAGAGGTTTCGCCGTTCTCGAAGCCCTGATACAGTGCCTCCACAATCTGTCCACGCGAGACGAACCCGGAAAACACAAAAATTGCTCCTGTCAAGAATAATCTCAGTTTCATATTATTAATTATTTATTTTTTGTCAATCAATTATTTACACAACACTCCCTCCCCCTTTGGGGAAGACATAATCAAACGCAAATATACAAAGATTTTTTTATATACGCGTAAGATTTATAAAAAAACAGCTTTTTCATACTAAAATCTCCTATTTTGGTCTCATATATAAGACTCCGGAAAGCCATTTTCGGGTCACACTTTTAACATTTTTAACATTTATTCCTCCCCCCTCCTTACCTTCTTCTTACCCTCATCACCACATCTCCACCCGACCTACAACATATCATCATCGGCCATGGATGTAGATGGGACGGTGTTGACATTGAGCACTGGCGTTTCACCAATACAAAGATAAAATTAACGCCACAAACCCAGATGTTTATGGCGTTAATTTAACGTTTTTTTCAACTATTTTTTCAGTCTTTCCGATGCTGTTCGAGAGCCTCGTACATGAAGACACCGGCGGCTACAGAGACGTTGAGGGAGGCCACTTCGCCAACGATGGGGAGCTTAGCTCTTATATCACTCATTTTCAGCAATTCAGAACTAATACCCGTTTCCTCGTTTCCCATAATAAGGAGGGTGGGCTGGCGGAAATCGACCTCACGGTAGTGAACTGCGCCCTTCTCTGTGGCAGCAACCACCTGGTAGCCATATTGTTTCGCAAGGTTTAGAACAGTCTTAAGGTTCTGCTCGCGACAGACGGGCAACCGCAGCAAGGCACCGCTGGAAGTCTTGACGGCATCTTCGTTCATGGCAGCACTGCCGTGGTCAGGGACAATAAGGGCGGCGACACCAGCACACTCGGCAGTACGGGCAATGGCTCCCATGTTGCGCACATCGGTGATGTGGTCCAGCATTACCACAATAGCCGCCTCAGGCAAGGTCTCAACCAAATCCATAAAACTGTGATACTTGACAGCCGCAATGGTGGCCACCACTCCCTGATGGTTCCCTGTGGTCATCTTGTTGAGCTTTTCCACGGGGACATACTGGAAAGGTATGTCGTGTTCTTTTAATCTGGTTCTCAATTCATTCAGCAACGAACTATTGAGTCCATTCTGGATTAGCACACGCTCCACCTGCTGACCGCTGGTCAGGGCTTCGATAACAGGGCGAAGGCCGTAGATTATTTGTTGTCTATTCTGTGTTTTTTCCATCGATAATGGTGATTTTTCTGTCGGCCATTTCGGCCAGTTCCTCGTTATGGGTAACGATGACAAAGGTCTGCTTGTACTGCTCGCGGAGGCGGAAAAAGAGTTCATGAAGCTCGCGGGCATGCTGCGAGTCAAGGTTGCCTGACGGTTCGTCGGCAAGGACGGCCATGGGATTATTAATCAACGCCCGAGCCACCGCCACACGCTGTTGCTCGCCACCGCTCATCGCTTGTGGCTTGTGTGTAGCGCGACCATCTATCTTCATGAATTCCAGTAGTTCCATCGCCCTCGCAGAGGCTTCCTTCACGGGCACTCCCTTGATGAGCGCAGGGATGCAGACATTCTCCAAAGCTGTGAATTCGGGGAGTAGATGGTGTGCTTGGAAGACGAAGCCGATATGCCCGTTACGGAAACGCGCCAACTCTTTTTCCTTCATCTTCGACACTTCGACACCATCATAATGAAGCATCCCGCTATCGGGCCGGTCGAGGGTGCCGAGGATTTGCAGCAGGGTAGTCTTGCCTGCTCCAGAGGGGCCGACAATGGAGACCACCTCCCCCTTCCCAATCTCAAGGCACACATCTTTCAAGACATGCAGGTCACCGTAGCTCTTGTTGATATCGACTGCCTTAATCATACAACTTACTCTTTTTTTAAACCTCTACGCCGTTGAGGAATACGCGCTCCACTTTGTTTTCGCCAAAGCTGTAAGGCATGTACTCGTAGCTCGATATCGGCTTGGTGATGTAGAAGTTGGCCTTCTTGCCGACGGCAATGGTACCAAGCTGGTCGCTGACTCCCATGGCATAGGCCGTATTAAGTGTGGTGGCGTTAAAGGCCTCCTCGGGTGTGAGTCGATATCGGATACAAGCCATCGAGAGGATAAGTTGCATATTGTTCGACGGCGCAGTGCCAGGGTTGTAGTCGGAGGCCATAGCCACCGGAAGACCCGCGTCGATCATCTTACGAGCAGGAGAGAGTGGCAGGTTGAGGAAGAAGGCGCAGCCGGGAAGAATCGTAGGCATCGTCTCGGTACCTTTCAGGCACTCGATTTCAGCATCGCCCATCTGTTCAAGATGGTCGACAGAGATGGCACCGTATTTCACACCCACTTGTACACCGCCTGAGACGGCCATCTCGTTGGCGTGAATCTTCGGCTTCATGCCGTACTTGATGCCAGCCTCGAGTATACGTGCGGTATCCTCGACAGTGAAGAAGCCCTGGTCGCAGAACACATCGATGAAGTCGGCCAACCCTTCGGCCGCCACCTTCGGAATCATCTCGTTGATAACCAAGTCGACATAGTCCTCCTGATGTCCACGATACTCCATCGGGATGCCGTGGGCGCCGAGGAAGTTGGACTTGATGGTCAGTGGGGAGCTTTCCTTGAGGCGGCGGATGACGCGGAGGAGCTTTAGCTCGCTCTCGGTGGTCAAGCCGTAGCCGCTCTTGATTTCGATGGCTCCGGTGCCGAGGCGCATCACCTCGTTGAGACGCTGGAGGGCCATGTCGTAGAGCTGGTCCTCCGAGGCCACCGCCGTGGCCTTGGCGGAGTTGAGGATGCCGCCGCCGCGCTTGGCAATCTCCTCGTAGCTGAGGCCGCGGATTTTGTCGACAAACTCGTGCTCACGGGAATTGGCATAGACGAGGTGGGTGTGCGAGTCGCAGAAGCAGGGGAACACCATTCTTCCGGTGGCATCAACCTTACGGTCGAAGGTCTGCTCCTTTAGATTTGTCATCTCGCCAAACTCTTTGATTGCACCATTCTCGACGATGAGGTAGGCGTTTTTGACGGTTTTCATCTGCGCCATCTCTTTGCCCTGCACACGCAACTTCAGCTGGCCTGTTTCCACTTGTGCCAGCTCCTTGATATTTTTAATGAGGGTTCGCATATCTAAAACAATTCTTGTTGATTTCCATTGGTTTTGATTTTGCCGAGGTGCTGGTAGGCGAGCATGGTGGCTTCGCGACCCCTGGGGGTGCGCATCAGGTAACCCTCCTGGATGAGGTAGGGTTCGTAGACTTCCTCGACGGTACCTGCATCCTCGCCGACGGCAGTGGCGATGGTGTTGACACCCACGGGGCCACCCTTGAACTTATCAATGATGGTGGTGAGGATACGGATATCCATATCATCGAGGCCATTACGGTCGACATTGAGTGCCTGCAGAGCATAGCGGGCAATGTCGAGGGTGATGGTGCCATCACCTTTCACCTGGGCAAAGTCACGCACACGACGCAGCAACCGGTTGGCGATACGAGGAGTACCACGCGAACGACGCGCTATCTCGATGGCGCTCTCGGAGGTTATCTTCACCTGCAAGAGGCCTGCCGAACGGTTGACAATCTTGGTAAGCGTCTCCGAGTCATAGTATTCCAACCTACTATTGATACCAAAGCGGGCACGGAGCGGTGCCGTGAGCATACCACTGCGGGTAGTGGCACCGATGAGGGTGAACGGCTTCAGATTCAACTGCACGGAACGTGCCGCAGGACCGGATTCAATCATAATGTCGATACGGAAGTCTTCCATGGCGGAATAGAGATACTCTTCGACCACAGGCGAAAGACGATGAATCTCATCGATAAACAGCACATCGTTGGGCTGCAATGATGTGAGCAGCCCTGCGAGATCGCCAGGTTTGTCGAGTACTGGTCCCGATGTAGTCTTGATACTGACACCCAATTCGTTGGCAATAATATTAGAGAGGGTGGTTTTGCCCAAACCCGGAGGACCATATAGGAGCACATGATCAAGGGGCTCTCCTCGGTCTTTGGCGGCACGGACAAAAACCTTGAGATTCTCCACCACCTGTTTCTGACCGGCAAAACTGTCGAATCCCGAGGGACGCAAAGCGCGCTCTATATCTTTCTCCTGCGCAGAGATACTGCGACTTTCCAAATTGTCATTCACGATGCAAAAATACATTTTTTTCTTGAACTGACAAAATAAAATTATTAAACACGCGTTACGTTTTGTAAATCACTATTAATAAAGCATGAAACCCATTATTGTTGGAACCGATTTCTCCGAAGGTTCTTATTTAGCCTTGGAACTGGCCATCGACGTGGCCAATCGCTTTCAAAGCGACATTCTCCTCATCTGGGCTCGTCGCGAAAAACTGCTGTTCAACGACGAACAACTTGACGTAATGACCAATTTGGCGCAGGACAAGTTAAAAATGCTTTGCGACAAATACCAGCCCCTGATGAAATACGGCGAAATACGCTGGCAAATCACCAACGGAAAAGTATCCTCCGCTCTGGCGACCACAGCCTCTCGCGAATTGGCTTCGATGATTATCATCGGCACCAACGGCGCTTCCGGATTCGAGAAATACGTCATCGGAAGTCAGGCAGCCCGCATCGTGCAGGATGCTCCGTGCCCCGTGCTCACCGTGCGCCAAGGATACGATTTCCACAAACATCTGGATCGCATCGTGGTCCCCATCCGCATCAACGCCAACTCGCGCCAGAAAGTACCGCCCGCAGCTTCCATGGCAAAAATATTCGACTCTGAAGTACGCGTCCTCGGCCTGCTCGACATGAAGGAGGACGCTTCAGCCCTGCGAACCTATGTACAACAGTCGGTAGATTACCTAGACAAAGAGGGTGTGCGCTACCAGACAGAGATACGCCCCTATTCAAACTACTGCGACACTGTAATGGCCTACTGCGACGAGATAAAAGCCGACCTTGTGGTCATCAACACCGAGCAAGACCGTATCATCAGCCAATTCTTCCTCGGCACCAACGCCCAACAAATCGTCCACCGCTCCCAGATTCCCGTCCTCTGCATCCACCCAGCCGACTATATCAACGTGGCAGCAAAAGTGTGATGTTCAGTATTTAGTGTTTTATCAATGGAATATGATGTTGTAGTTGTGGGAGGTGGCGCGGCCGGATTGATGGCTGCCTGCACGGCGGCAGAAAGAGGCCGTCGTGTGTTGCTGCTGGAAAAAATGGACCAGGCTGGTCGCAAACTGCGCATCACCGGCAAAGGGCGCTGCAACCTCACCAACACCAATCCCCTGCGCGACACCCTGCCTCACATCGGTTCTTCCACTGCCGGCACCACCAAGAAACCCGGCCAGAGTGGCGGCGTATGGCTACGGAATGCCTACGGACGCTTCTTCGCCCCAGAACTCATGGAATGGTTTGAACAACGCGGTGTGAAACTCACTGTAGAACGTGGCAACCGCGTCTATCCTTCCAGCGGCAAAGCCCTCGACATCTTCCTCGCCCTCATCGGCGAACTCGAAAACAACCCCAACGTCACCATCCGTAAGAACACCACTGTCAAAATGATAGAGACGTTTCATGAAACGTCTCCACAGCAAGCCACAGCTGTTATCCTCGAACGTGGCGAGCGAATCCCTTGCCGTCACATCATCCTCGCCACTGGTGGCCTCTCCTACCCCACCACAGGCTCCACCGGTGCCGGCTTCCGCATGGCCCGCGAACTGGGTCACACCGTGGTCGAACCCATTCCGTCTTTAGTGGCTCTCAAATGCCAAGAGAAAATCCCTGAAGAACTCATCGGCTTCCAACTGAAAAATGTGAGGCTGACCGTTGACGGACACGAGTTTTTTGGCGAAATGACTTTTGTACCCGACGGCCTCGCCGGCCCCATCGTCCTCTCCGCCAGCCGCATCGTCAGCCGACAACTCCACTCGGGCAATCAAACAACCACCCTCACCGCCACCCTCGACCTCAAACCAGCCCTCTCAGCTGAACAGCTCGACCGTCGGCTGCTCTCCGACATCGATACCAACGGCAACCGCATCTTCAACGACGCCCTACGTCTGTGGCTCCCCGCAGAGCTCATCCCGCTGGCGCTTCCTCAACTACATATAGAATATTACAAACGCCTTCACCAACTCACTGGCGAGGAACGTCGCCGCTTGCGCGACTGGCTGAAAGGTGTAAGGTTTACATTAACAGGAACCCACGACTGGAACGAAGCCGTCGTCACCCAAGGCGGCGTGTCGCTTGCCGAAGTAAATCCCAAAACCATGGAGAGCCGCATCGTCAGCGGTCTGTATATCGTAGGCGAACTCCTCGACCTCGATGCCGACACCGGAGGCTACAACCTCCAAATCGCCTTCTCCACCGGCCACGCTGCCGGCGAGGCTGTATAACCTACTGCTCTGCGGCAATCACCGCTTCTTCCCACTCCTCCATTTTCTTCTCCAGCTGGTCCTTCAAGGACTGGTACTCTTTGTAGAACTCAGCAGTCTGAGCAGCACCCATGGCAAGAATCTCATCGCGTGAAGCTATTTCGGTTTCGATGGATTCGATTTCCTGCTCCTTCAGTTTGACGGCATTTTGGAGTTTGCGGCGCTCACGTTCGAGTGCCTTGGACTGCTCGTAGGCTGCTTTGGAGGCGGAAGTCTCTCTAGTTTTACTAGTTAAACTAGCCTGACTAGTAGTACTAGTTTCTCTGGAACTCTCCAGGAACTCCATGATGTCACCCTTGAACTCATGGACGGCACCGTCGCGGAACTCGTAGAGCTCATCGGTGAGTCCGCTGAGAAAGTCACGGTCGTGACTCACAACGATAAGAGTTCCGGTATACTGCAGAAGAGCATTCTTGAGGATGTCCTTGGAATTCATGTCCAAGTGGTTGGTAGGCTCGTCAAGGATAAGGAGGTTGCTGGGTGTGAGCAGCAACTTGGCCAATGCCAGACGAGCTTTCTCGCCGCCGCTGAGTACCTTGACCTTCTTGTCAATATCGTCGTCACCGAAAAGGAAACTGCCGAGGATATTGCGTATCTTGGGACGGATATCACCTTGAGCGATATCGTCGATAGTCTCGAAAACCGTCTTGTCGAGGTTAAGCATGGCCGCCTGGTTCTGGGCGTAATAACCGAGTTGCACTCCAGCTCCCAGCTTGAAACTGCCTGAGTAGTCGTTGATGTCGCCAACAATGATTTTAGCCATCGTAGACTTGCCTTCACCATTGCGTCCCACGAAAGCCACCTTCTTGCCCGAAGTGAGTAGCAGGTCGACTCCGTCGAACACCTGATTGTCGCCATATGCCTTCCCCAGATGCTGCGCCTCGACAACAATCTTGCCACTATGGGGTGCCGGTGGGAACTGGAAGTGGATACTCTCCGTAGAGACCTCATCAATCTTGATTTCCTCCATGCGTTCAAGCATCTTCACGCGGCTCTGCACCTGCTTGGCCTTGGTGGCCTTGTAGCGAAAACGCTCGATGAAAGCCTCTATCTGCGCCACCTGCCGCTGCTGATTCGTCAGCTGCGCCATCTGACTGGCACGGCGTTCCTGCATCTGAATCACATACTCCGAATAAGGACACTTGTAGTCGTAGATACGTCCGGCGGTAATCTCGATGGTGCGTTTGGTAATATTATCGAGGAAGGTGCGGTCATGACTCACGAGTACCACGGCGCCACTGTAGTTGGCAAGGTAGTTCTCAAGCCACTGAATGGAAACAATGTCAAGGTGGTTGGTAGGCTCGTCGAGGAGCAGAAAGTCAGGATGACGCAGTAATAGCTTGGCCAACTCCACACGCATCTGCCACCCCCCGCTGAATACTGCCACCGGACGGTCAAAGTCAGCGTGTTTAAATCCGAGACCCAACAACACCTTTTCGGCCTGTTCTTGACGGCGGCTACCGCCAAGGAGAGCGAGATGTTCCGTCACCTCATTGTGCCGTTCCAACAATCGCGTATATTCGGCACTCTCATAGTCTGTCCTCTCTGCTATCTCGGCGGTGAGACGTTCCTGCTCGCGTTCAAGGTCGTCGAGAGCACTGAAAGCCGTGAGGGCCTCTTCAAGGACAGTGCCAATAGCATCAGGGACCATCTCCTGCGGCAGGTAGCCTACCGTTTGACCCGTAGCAATGACAAGCGTACCACTCTCCGGTTCCTGCCAGCCACAAAGAATCTTAAGAAGGGTTGATTTGCCCGCACCGTTCATGCCGACAAGGCCAATACGGTCGTGGTCGCCGATGTTGAAGGTAACGTGGTCGAAGAGATTGGTGCCAGTGAACTGCACCGATAGATTATTAACGCTTATCATAATAAAAAAGGAGCAGCAGACATGCCTACTGCTCCTGTTGTTTTACAACTTAAGATGCTGTTATTTCAAGTTAAAGTTGACAGGCAGGTTGAACTGCACACGGACAGCTTTACCACGCTGCTTGCCAGGAGTCCATTTGGGCATGGACTTGACAACACGGATAGCCTCAGCTCCGCAACCACCACCGATATCGCGAAGGATACGGGGGTTGGCGATGCTACCGTCGCGCTCCACAACGAAGGTGACATACACCTTGCCAGTGATACCGTTATCACGAGCCAACTGAGGATATTTGATGTTCTCAGCGAGATACTTGTAGAGGGCATCCATACCACCGGGGAACTCGGGATCGTTCTCGACGACGGTGAAAATCTTCACCTCTTCCTCGTCGACCTCTTCCTCAATCTTCACTTCGGCAATCTGGGTGTTCTGCACTTCATCGAACTCCTGAATCTTAATTTCTTCCTTGATTTCCTTCGTGTCTTCCACAACCTCAATCTGGTCCATGTTTAATTCAGGCTCTTCGGGAGCGGGAGGAGGGGGAGGAGGAGGAGTCTCCATGTCGGTATCCAGGATTTCATCGAGCTCCTCGATTTCCTCATCCTGGGCCTGACCGCCATTTCCGCTGGCATCATCCTTGTCATAGGACTTCAGACTGAAAGCGCACAGACAGGCTGCGAGAATAACCACAAGACCTATCTCAAAATAGAGACCTTTGCGTTTTTCGAGGTCCGCTTTGGGATTTTTCTTCAGTTCCATATCTTTGTTACTTAATTGTTTATTCTAATATCGAGGCTTTTTTCGCCCTTTTATTTTCACCGCTAAAATACAAAAAAAATTTGAATTACAAACATTTTTTTGTTAAAAAAGTTTTAAACATCTATTTGCCGGACGTGGATTTGCGGTTGCAGGAAGACCAACCAGCCACTGACCTTGGGGTACCCCATGGCCGTCAGCGCACGACAGTAGTGCTGCAACTGTAGGTCGTATTCCCCATGCAGGTCAACGCCAGTCTTAAAGTCCACCACCCATGTCTCATCAGGGGCAAACACCACACGGTCGGGTCGTCCCGAGCTGACACCATCGGTAAGGTCGCACTCGTTCTTCACTTTGTAGGCGGAGGCGAAGAAACGCGCCGTGTCGGGATGCGTCACCACTGCGCAGGCCAATGCCTCAAGGCGTTGCCGTTCTTCGTTGTCAAGCATCTGCTGCGCTGCATAGCGTTCCATGGCGGCAGCCACATCGTCGGCATGTTCCACTTCAGCCATCAAAGCATGAGCATGGATACCGAAGCGCACACGTTCCTCCATCAGAGGAGTAAGGGCTTTCTCTGACGGCGAGGCTATCTTCACTTTGTCGGTCCAATCAATATAAGAAAGCTTGTCGACAAAAGACTCCTCCTCATTTTCCGTCTCTTTCTTTTCCGACACCTCATGTTGGAAATCAACATCGCCGTAGTCGGCATCGCCCTTCGTATATTCGAACAGCAACGAGGAGTAGTTGACCGCCGTCGAGTTCTCTTTAGGCTGCTGTGCCACAACAAAGAGCTGTTCTTGGGGACGGGTAAAGGCTACATATAATATATTGAGGTCGTCGACCGCCGAAGCCTCCTTCTCCCTGTCGCGCTCAGAGTCGAAGCGTGTGGAGTCCTTGCCCAAGGTGACGTAGGCGGCGGGGAGAGATTTCTCATAAGGAGCGAAATGATTGGCAGTATCCACCCAGAGAGTTGTCAGATGCGTCGACGGCTTGAAGAAGGGGCAAATCACTACGGGAGCTTCCAATCCTTTTGCCTTATGAATAGTCATTAGTCTCAGCGCATTACCTTCCGAAGAGGAGGCCGCCGAGAGGTCGGGATGCTCATCGAACCACTCCAGAAAATCGCCAATACCTTGAGGCCGGCGCGAAGCGAAAGCCGCCACCTTGTTGAGCAGCGAGGCTACATACGGCACATCTATCTGGTCGAGCCGCAGTCGGCGCACCAATTCCTCGCAGCAGTCGTAGAGGTCGGTCGATAGCAACCTTCCGGCATCGAAGTCAATGCCTTCTGTCGCCAATGCCTGCTTCAGGGACACCGTCTCGCCGGCCAAAAATACCTCATCATGGCTGTCACGGAGAATTCCGAGTATGAAAAGCCTATGCAGCAACTCGGCAGCAGCCTCACGGTCGGCACCGTCGTGCAAGCATCGCAACGCGGACACGAGCGCCAATACAGCCTGACTTCCACGGAGATAGAACGACTCTGCGGAACTCTGCTCATAGTGGCTATTGGCCAGCAGATAACTTCCCACAGCGGCCAAGTCACGCTTGTTGCGTCCCAGAATCATAATATCGCGAGCCTGATAACCCTGCTCGCCAACCAGTCTGTCAATGATGACCAGCACCTTGCGACAGACCGACTCTTCGTCCTCGCCATCGACAAAACGCACTCCCACATGACCCATCGGACGCTGTGCCTTTTTCTCGTTGTGTTTTTGCCGGAGTTCCTCTTCACCCTCCTTGCAGTCGCCGTTGGGGCCGAGGTAAATCCTTTTAGCCAAATCCCAATTCTCACTATTATAGTGTTCGCGCACGAGCCATGAAAAGAAAGTATTATTGAAGTCCACCACAGCATCGGCAGTGCGGTAGTTCACGTCGAGCTGCTCCAGTCGGTAGTTACCGGGCTGCGAGAGGGAGGCTCCATGCAACTCCAACCCTTCCACCTTGGGCAACGCAATAAATTGGCGCACATCGCCTTGCCGGAAACGATAGATAGCTTGCTTGCCATCGCCCACCACCAGCGACTCATACCCCTGCCCCACTCCGTTGTCGAGCAACGGCACCAGATTGTGCCACTGAAGCACCGAAGTGTCCTGAAATTCATCTATCAGGAAATGATGATAGCGGTTGCCCAAGCGCTCGTAGATGAAAGGCGCAGGTTCTTCCTGCACAATCTTGTTTATCAATCTATTGAAATCCGAGAGATGTACCACCTCGTTCTCTTTGGCATACTCATGAAGTTGGCGGTCGAGTTCACCCAGCAGAGCCATGGAGTAGAGTTCGCGCAGCAGCACTGAACGGGTATTATAGTCGGTCATCGGCTCGCCCAACATCCCCTCCAAATCATTGTATATCTGCAACAAGTGAGGAGCAATACGGTCAGCCTCCGCCATCAAGCTTTTATCCTTACAAATAGTGGCGCCACCATAGTCCACCGCAGCAAACAGTCCCGCCACTTTGGCACTGGGTTTATAGGTCTGCTTAGCGCGTAGCGTCTTCTCGAAACGCGACATTTTCTGGAAAAAAGCAAAGAATCCCGTCTTCCCTCCCACACAACTTTCCGCACTCATGCCCGCCGAATCCAGCAGTTCCACCGCTTTCTTTCCGAGGGATTCCATCTTTCTCAGGAACATCTGGTTGTCAGCCTCGTAGCGGCGGTACATCTCTACATAATCACCCATCTCATAGCGACGAAGGCGCTCTAAATATTCATCGGCACCTTCGGAGAAAAGCTGCTTGGCCAGCTTGCGCAGCGACCACTCGATATCGAAGCCGCGCTCGTTCTCCATGCGACTCACAGCATAATGCTGCACCACGTCGGTCAACGCCTCGTCGGTACCCACCTGCGACATCAGCCTCGATACCGCTTGGTCTATCAGGTCGTCCTGCTCTATCATCACCTCGAAATTCACCGGCTGCCCCAGATCGTGGGCGAAGGTGCGCACCACGCGGTGCATGAAACTATCGATGGTACACACCGAAAGGTCACTGTAACGGTGAAGGATAGCTCCCCGCAGACGCGATGCCATCTGCTTGAGCTGCCACTCGTCGAATGGCGGCAATGAGGCCGGACGCTCTGCATTCAAGGCTTCCAACAGCGGTGTCCCCATCTTGGATTTATCCGGGTCAATGCCATAGTTCTCCAACTCACCCAACGTATCCATAACCCTCTCCTTCATCTCATTGGCCGCCTTATTGGTGAAAGTGATGGCCAGAATGCCACGGAAGCGGGTCTCCACACCCGCCATGCCTCCGGCCATCGCCAGTTTCAGATACTCCTTCACTAAGTTGAAGGTCTTACCCGAACCTGCTGCAGCCTTACAGATTACGAAAGGATTATGTGTACTCATGTCCTTATTTTTCGACTGCAAAATTACAAAAAAAAGTAAAAACTTTAAACTTTAAACCCTAAACTATAAACTTTTTTCGTATATTTGCCTTTTATATTAGAAACAAATAAACGATACAACATAATGGAAGACAACAAATTGTTCAGCGAATTCCCACCCGTTTCCACCGAGAAATGGGAAGAGGTGATTAACAAAGACCTCAAAGGAGCCGACTACGAGAAGAAACTCGTCTGGAAGACCATCGAGGGCTTCAAGGTGAAACCTTACTATCGCGCCGAAGACCTCGAAGGCCTCGAGTACCTCGACAGCAATCCCGGTCAGAAACCCTTCACCCGTGGTAAACATGCCGACAACAATGTATGGGAAGTGCGTCAGGACATCCACATCCAAGACCTCAAGGAGGCCAACCGCATCGCCCTCGATGCCGTCGAACGCGGTGCCACCGCCTTGGGATTCTGCGCCAAGGGCATCAAGACCCTCGACGATATGGCCGCCCTCTTCAAGGGCATCTACATTAACGCTGTAAGCATCAACTTCATGTGCTCCGAGGATTATCTCTCTCTCCTCAAGCTCTATGTGGAGTATGCCAAACAGCAGGGCTTTAACCCCGCCGACCTCCAAGGATCCTGCGCCTTTGACCCCTTCCGCTACGCTTTGAAGCACGGCCGCTTCCATCGTGGCGAAGAAGGCGACTTCCAGATGGCCAAGGAACTCGTGGACTACGGCCATGACAACCTGCCCCATTTCCGCGTCCTCACTGTCCACGGCAGCCAGCTTCACAACGCCGGTGCCAATATCGTACAGGAACTTGGATTCAGCCTGGCTGCCGCCAACGAGCTGGTAGCTCGCCTCACCGACCTCGGATGCAAAGCCCACCGCGTAGCATGCCGCATCGAGCTCAGTGTAGGTATTGGCAGCACCTATTTCATGGAGATGGCCAAGATTCGTGCCGCTCGTCTCCTCTGGAGCAAAGTCATTGAACAATACCAACCCGAGTGCGACTGCGCCTATAACCTCTATATCAACGCCACCACCAGTGCCTGGAACCAGTCACTCTACGACCCCTATGTCAACATGCTGCGTTCCACCACCGAGGCCATGTCTGCCGCCATCGCCGGTGCCGACAGCATCTCCGTGCTGCCTTTCGACAACGCCTACAAGGAGGCCGACGACTTCGGCTACCGCATTGCCCGCAACCAGCAGTTGCTCCTCAAGGAGGAGTCCTACCTTGACAAGATTGCCGACCCCGCTGCCGGCAGCTACTACATAGAGAACCTCACCGACCAGATTGCCCGCGGTGCCTGGGAGTATTTCCTCAAGATTGAAGAACTCGGCGGCTTCTGCAAAGCCCTCCGTGCCGGTTATGTGCAGGACGAGGTCGAGAAGACTGCCCAGCAGCGCAACAGCGACATCGCCACACGCAAGACAACCATCCTCGGCACCAACCAGTACCCCAACCTTCTCGAGAAAATGGGCGAGAAAGTGGAAAGTGGAAAATGTTGCTGCTGCGGCGAGCAGGGTAACGAGGTGCGCACCCTCAAGCCTTACCGTGGTGCAGAGCCCTTCGAAGCCCTACGCCTTGCCACCGAGAAGGCGGCCCGCCGCCCCAAGGTCTTCCTGCTTACCTATGGCAACCTCGCCATGCGCAAGGCTCGCGCTGGTTTCGCCACCAACTTCTTTGGTGTAGCTGGCTACGAGATCATCGACAACCCCGGCTTCGCCACCCCCGAAGAGGGAGCCAAAGCAGCCCTTCAAAGCGGCGCCGACATCGTGGTTCTCTGTTCCTCTGACGATGAATACGCCGAACTTACACAACCCGTCTGCGACTTCCTCAAAGGTAAAGTCAAGAGTCTCGTCCTCGCCGGCTTCCCGAAAGAGATGGTCGACACCTACAAAGGCTACGGCATTGACGAATTCATCCACGTCAAGACAAATGCATTAGAGTGCCTCACCAACTTCCAAAAGCAATTCGGGATCCTCTAAATGTTCAATCTCAGACGACTTGACCGTTATATTTTGGGCAAGTACCTCAAGACTTTCTTGCTGGCACTTGCCCTTATTATCGTCATCGTCATCACTTTCGACATCTCCGAGAAGCTCGACGACTTCCTCGAAAACCACGCCACCCTCTGGCAGATTATCTCCGTTTACTACCTCAACTTCATCCCCAGCTTTGTTATCCTATACAGCCCCCTCTTCGTCTTCATCTCCGTCATCTTCTTCACTTCCAAGTTGGCGGGCAACAGCGAGATTATCGCCATCCTCAGCTCTGGTGTCCGCTACCGTCGCATGTTGCGTCCCTACCTCTATGGAGCCCTCATCGTAGCCTTCGCCATCCTTATCCTCGGCAACTTCGTCATCCCCCGTTCCAACCGTACCCTCATCGACTTCGAAGAACACTACGTGGATTCCAAAACCACCAACTTCTACACCAACCTCCACTTCCAGGCAGAGGAAGGCATCCAAGTCTATGCCGAGAGTTATGATGTGCCGCGCCGCACCGCCATACGCTTCTGCCGCGAGGAGATGGCACCCGACGGCCGCATTGTCCGTCGCGAGACTGCCGGAAATATCACCTACGACACCGTCAAAAATCTCTGGCGCTGCAACAACTACACCCTGCGCACTATCGACAGCCTCCACCGCGAGAACCTCACTTTTGAATACAACAAAGATGTCGACCTCCACATCACCCCCGAGGACCTGAATCTCCTCGCCATGCGCGTAGAAACCATGACCACCCCTGAGTTACTCCGCTACATCCAGCGTGAGGAGATGCGAGGAACCGGCACCGTCAAGACCGCACGAATCGAACTCTACCAGCGACTTATCAATCCCATAGCCATCATCGTCATGACTTTCATCGGCGTGGCTATCGCCGCCCGCAAGAGCCGCGGTGGCATCGGCGTTCACCTAGCCATAGGCATCTCCATTGCCTTCGCCTTCATCGTCTTCATGAAAATCACCACCGTCTTCGCCACCAACGGCGACCTCTCGCCCTTCATGGCCGTTCTCCTTCCTCAAATCATCTTCAGCATCGCCGCCGCCTGGCTTATCTACAAAGCACCGAAATAAATATTATGGTAGTTAAGGACCACAGAATATGACCATACAAGAAATATCACAACAAATTATCGACGAATTCGCCAACTTCGACGAATGGCTCGACCGCTACGCCTACCTCATCGACCTCGGCAAGGAATGTCCCGTTATCGACGAGCGTGACAAGACCGACCAAAACCTTATCCGCGGATGCCAGAGCCGCGTGTGGCTCAGCTGCGAGCAACGCGACGGACGACTCTACTTCCGTGCCGACAGCGATGCCGTCATCACCCGTGGCATCATTTCCCTCCTCATCCGCGCCCTCGACGGCCAGACCCCGCAGGACATCCTCGACGCCGACCTCGCCTTCATCGATGCCATCGGCCTCAAGGAGCACCTCTCCCCCACCCGCTCCAACGGCCTCACCTCCATGGTGAAGCAGATGAAAATGTACGCCCTCGCCTATAAAGTGAAACAAAAACAATAAAATAAAACGGCGAATGAATCGAATTACTCTAAGCTACGCAGGTCAATTTAAAGGCAAATTACTCGAATGCTTGCGCAACAATTAGAGTAATTCGCAAATAATTCCAACCTGCGCAAGCTTCGAATAATTAGCACAATTCGCCGTTAGAAAAACATTCCCCATGGACCCCACACAAGAAACCATCAAGTCCGCCGTCGTCAACTGCCTGAAAAACATTTATGACCCAGAGATTCCCGTCAACATTTACGACCTCGGCCTCATCTACAATGTCGACGTAGACCACGACCTCAACGTCAAGATACTCATGACCATGACGGCCCCCGACTGCCCCGAAGCGGAATATATGTTCCAAGAGGTGAAGCAGATGGTCAGCTACATCTCTGGCGTCAAAAGCGTTGATGTTGAACTCACCTTCGACCCGCCCTGGACCATGGACATGATTCCCGACGACATCAAAGTAGAACTCGGCTTTATGTAAACTAGTCCAACTAGTTCAACTAGTGAAACTAGAAAAACTAAAAAAATGAGACTCTTCAAGAAACGCTCTGCCACTGACCTCTCCGGCCGTTCCCTCGACCGGATGGCTTGGCATCGTTTCCGTCGCAACCCCCTTTCCATCGCCAGTCTCGTCACCATCGGTCTCTTTGCCCTTGTAGCCATTCTCGGCTACCTCATCACCCCCGACCACACCCCCCACTGCAATCAGCAGTACCTCGAACTCGCCACCCTCAAACCCTTCTCCAAGGCCACTTTCCTCATCACCGACGAAACCTCCAACCACTCTTCTTTTCTCAACCGCATGGTGAAAGGAGAACCCTTGAACTACACTGCCACACCTATAATAAAATATGATTGCGCGCGCGATAGTCTCTTTTGCACTCCCTACAACGGCGACCCTGTCGCCCTCGCCGCCAACCAAGCGCGCATCGAAGAGCGCACTTTCTTCCTCGGCACCGATGCCTACGGGCGCGATGTTCTCAGCATGATTATGATAGGATCGCGCGTGAGCCTATCCGTGGGCTTCATCGCCATTTTCATTGCCCTGCTCCTCGGCATCACCCTCGGTGCCCTCGCCGCCTACTACGGCGGATGGGTCGACAACCTCATCATGTGGGTCATCAATGTCGTATGGTCCATCCCCACCGTACTGCTGGTCATCGCCATCACCTTCGTCCTCGGTAAAGGATTCTGGCAGATATTCATCGCCGTGGGCCTCACCATGTGGGTCGACATTGCCCGTGTAGTGCGTGGCGAGGTCTTCAGTATCAAGGAAAAGGAATATGTCGAAGCCACCCGTGCCTTAGGGTATAGCACCTTCCGCACCATCTTCCGTCACATCCTGCCCAACATCGCCGGTGCCATTGTCGTCATCGCAGCCTCCAATTTCGCTTCCGCCATCCTCATCGAGGCAGGACTCTCATTCCTCGGCATCGGTGTACAGCCCCCCATGCCCTCCTGGGGCATGATGGTCAAGGAGAACTATGGCTATATTCTCCTTGACAACGCCTACCTGGCCTTCCTCCCCGGCCTGGCCATCATGCTCGTCGTTCTCGCCTTCATGCTCCTCGCCAACGGCCTCCGCGACGCCCTCGACATCAAACGCTAAGTGGCAGCCCTTGAGACAAGCCCTATAATTCCAGTCTATAAGAGCTGAAAAGGTGGCAAAAAAACGTAATAACAATTATTAACATTTCGTTGTGCATTGTAAATCAACAATATATACTTCACCAGTCAAAAAGTTCTCTCCATATCGAAAAAAGTTCGTACTTTTGCACTTTGAAATTGAATTGAAAAATTATTATTAACCTAAAAACATTTTAAAAAAATGAAGAACATTTTCAAATTCATGGGCGTTGCCCTGCTCGCTTGCAGCATGATCATGGTTTCCTGCAAGAAAGATGACGACAAAGACAATCCCGCCGAGGATGGTAAGATGGTTGTGAATCACGGCACCGACGGCTTCACCGCTGCCAGCGTTATGGCTGTCGACAAAACCGCCGAGGGTTACCTCACCATCTACGGCTTCAAGAGCGCTTCCGCTGGTCAGAACGACATCTTTGTTCAGGGCTACCTCGAGAGCTCCGTTGTCTCCGGCGCCACCCACGAGTCCACTGATGGTGACATCATGAACTACCGCGACCCCAACATCATCTTCACCGACACTGAGAATCTGCTCGGCCAGGGTGCAGGTGGTCAGTTCTGGGGCATCGCCACTGTTCCCAGCACTTTCGTTGAGAACATCACCGCTGTCGACCTCAACGCCCTCACCATGAGCGGCAACTGGAGCGCCAAGACCGTCCTCCTTGAGGATTATGCCGAAAATGGTACCTCCTTCGATGGTCTCACCCAGACCGACTTCACCGGCGAAATGGTCAACATGACTTGGACCTGGGCTAGCAAATAAATCAACCGCAAAAATAGAACAAAGTCTACCCCACGGGGTGGACTTTGTTTCTAAATAATGAAAGGTGAAGAAAACATCTCTTCTATCCATCATCATGCTCTGCCTTATCGTGGCAGGCTGCAACCCGGAAAAAAAGGCCATCAAAGATGTCGCCTACAAGTATTCCGTAGCCATGGCCAACTACAAGGTGGATGATGCAGAGTCTTACGCCACCAGCGAAACCCGCAACACCACACTTATTGTGGCACGACGCATGATGAAAAAAGTCGGCGACGCTTACATCGCGGCCGACACCCCGGCGACAATCAAGATACTGACTGTCGATCAAACCAGTGACACCACGGCCTATGCCGTCTATCACAAAGAGACACCCTCGGGAAAGAATTTCTCCGACACCTTGCAACTGCGTAAACGCAACGGGACATGGCAGGCTCACGCCCTCATTCCCCAAGTGAAAGCCGACAACAGTGGTGTAAAGCAATTTCACATTCCCGAAGGAGAAAACAATCAAGCAGAATAACGAAAAAATAAAATCAAAAAAAATGAAAAAAACCTTTAAAATGGCTGCTTTGGCAGCTTTAGTCATGGGCTTTACCACCGCCTGCAACCAGACTAACAACCAGAACGACTCCGTCGCTCCCGACACCACCCCCGTCGTGGCTGAGGATACTACCCCCGTCGTGGCTGAGGACACCGTCGCCATGGAAGAGCAGCAGCCCGTCGAAGAGAAGGCCACTGTCAAGAAGACCACCAAGAAGACCACTGCCAAGAAGGCCGAGGAGCCTATCGATGTCAGCAAGAAGACCGCTCCCACCAAAGGCGGTGACGACCAGTTCATCAAGAACCAGCAGGTTAACGTCAAGGGCAGCGACATCCGCAAAGATAACGAAAAGAAACAAATCGCTAATCAGAACGCTATCGGAAACGCCAACACCAAGAAAAAATAATTGGTTTACAACCTTAACTCAAAAAGAGGGTTTTCTTCTACAGAAAACCCTCTTTTTATGCCCCGTTTTAGCAACAAAAACCAACAAAAACGGGCCTTTCTGTATTCCACTGCAAATCAACACCATCACCGTACCAACACCGTCCTATCACCGTACCAACTCCGTACCAACTCCTACCATGGACGGTGTTGGTACGGTATTAAAAGGTCGTTGGTAAACCGTTCGTCTGGAAAAGTTATCAACAATGACTTTTTTCTGCAGAAAAAAATGTATTTTTGCAGTCTAAATATTTTTTCAGACGATGCCGCAGTTCACTCACCTACACGTACACTCGCATTATTCGATGCTCGACGGGATGTCGAAGATACCGGATTTAATCAAAAAAGCCAAAAAGGACGGTATGTACTCGATGGCCCTGACAGATCACGGCAACATGTTCGGCATCAAGGACTTGCTGGACACCGTAGCCAAGGAGAACAAAAACCGTGCCGAGGGTGAACCGGAATTCAAGCCCATCGTGGGTACCGAGGCTTACTGTGCCCGCCGTACCCTCTACGATAAAGACAAGAACTTCAAGGAATTGAATCCTGAGAACGGGCGCGAACGCGTGGTAGACCGCAGCGGCTATCACCTCATCCTGCTGGCCAAAAACCTCAAGGGATACCATTCGCTATGCAAACTGGCATCGATAGCCTACACCGACGGCTTCTACGATCGTCCCCGTATCGACCATAACGTACTGGAACAGTACAAGGAAGGCCTTATCGTCTGCTCCGCCTGTCTGGGTGGTGAAATACCGCAGCTCATTCTGGCTGGCAAACTCGACGAGGCTGAGAAGCAGGTGCTGTGGTTCAAGGAGCGTTTCGGCGAGGACTACTATATCGAGCTGATGCGCCACAAAACCGACAAGCCCAATGCCAACTACGACACCTACCGCCAACAAATGAAGGTGGAACCCGAGTTGATACGGCTGGCCAAAAAGCACAACATCAAACTGGTGGCCACCAATGACGCTCACTTCGTACTTGAGGAGCATGGCGATGCCCACGACCACCTCATCTGTCTGGCCACGCAGAAGGACTATGACGACCCCAACCGCCTGCACTACACCAAGCAGGAGTGGCTGAAGAGTCCCGAAGAGATGGCCGAGGTCTTCGCCGACCTACCCGAGGCATTGGAGAACACCATGGAAGTGGCCTCAAAAATTGAGACCTATAGCATCGACAGCGACCCGCTAATGCCTGTCTTCCCCATCCCCGAGAGTTTCGGCAAAGAGGAGGACTGGCGGGCGAAGTTCACTGATGAG
>JAEEGL010283421.1_pt1 | contig 50352 bp, 34 predicted proteins | sample 9134231 | NCBI WGS metagenome assembly JAEEGL01 (sample SAMN16246548, study PRJNA631951) | gut metagenome | biome: gut microbiome; feature: rumen; material: fiber-attached | host: Bos | place: Iran: Karaj | collected 2018-10 | reverse complement strand
GAGGGAGCGGTGACGCCGGAGGCGGCAGGACGGAGCTTGTTCGACGACGTTACGGGCCAGGCCGAAGGCCGGGGCCGTAAAAGGAGGAGTTGCGACGTCCAGCGACCGGGACGGCCCCGTTTCCGCCGGCTGAGCGAAGGAGCAGCGTCCCGGCAGGCAGAGATGGCCGGTCGGGGCCGGCCATGACGATGATCGGGGCGGCCATGACGATCAGGCCGGCCATGACGGCAGCAGGGCAACAGATGGCCGGTCGGGGCCGGCCATGACGATGATCGGGCCGGCCATGACGGAAAGGGGAACGGGGTGATTAGGCCTGCGGGATGGGGCGACGGCGGAGGAAGGCCCAGCACAAGACGGCGTAGGTGCCGATGAGGATGGTGTTCAGGCCCAGCTGCGCCCAGTGGATTCCGGGACCGGCGTTGAAGGAGAAGCCGGAGAAGAGGGACGGGAAGGTGCCGGAAGGGATGGCAATGCCGGCGTAGGCCACGCCCAGCAGGAGGAAAATGGCGCCGATGCGCTTCCAGTCATAGGGAATGGGATAATAGCGGGCGCCCAGAGCGGCGCTGAGGATGAACATGACCAGATAGCTGGCCAGGTGCCCGAAGGCCGAGGCCCAATAGGAGAAGCGCGGCATGAACACCACGTTCACCACGGTCGTGACCACCAGGCCCGCCAGGGTGATCCAGATGGCCATGTTGGTCTTGCCGGACAACTTGTACCACATGGACACGTTGAACAGCATGCCCAGGAGCATGTAGCTGAGCAGCATGACGGGCACCACGCCCACGCCCACCCGGAAATCGCGTCCCAGGAAGAGCGAGATGATGTCGATATAGCCCACGACCCCCAGCAGCACCAGGCCGCAGAAGGCCGTGAAGTATTCCATCACCACGGCATACAGCTGCTTGGAGCCCTTATCCCGGGCACGCTGGAAGAAGAAAGGCTCGGCCGCATAGCGGAACATCTGGATGAAGAGGTTCATGATGACGGCCAGTTTCACCGCCGCCTGGTACACGCCCAGCGAAGCCCGCCAGGCCTCCGACGACGTATCGAAGTAGCGGAAGAGGACCCGGTCCAGGAAGTCGTTGGCCACCCCGGGAAGGGCCGCCACCATGAGAGGTATCGAATAGGCCAGCATCCGGCGCACCACCGCCCGGTCCCAGGTAAGGTGCAGTTTCACCATGTCCGGGATAAAGAGGGCCAGGCACAGCACACAGCTCACGAAGATGGCAAAGATGGGATAGGTGAAATCGGGCTGGGCGGGCCAGACCAGGAACAGCAGCAGGTTCATGCCCAGTTCCGTGAGAATCTTCACGGTCTTGAACACCGCGAACTTGACCGCCTTGTGCTCCTGCCGCAACTTGGCAAAAAGGATGGCCGTGACACTGTCGCAGAGCAGGATGGCACCTATATATATAATAACGCTCCGATAGCCTTCATAGCCCAGGGCCGATGCGATGGAACCGGAGAAGGCCACCATCACCGCCAGGAAGGCGAGGTTCAGGCCCAGTACGGTGAGCAGGGCCCCGGAATACACCTTGCGGGGGTCCTCCCCTTCCTTGTTGGCAAAGCGGAAACAGCCCGTCTCCAGGCCCAGCACCAGCACCACCTGCAGGATGGCGATATAGGCCATGAATTCCGTCACGACGCCATACTGCGCCTGCGTGAGCATGCGGGTGTACAGCGGCACGAACATAAAATTGACTATGCGGGCCAGAATGGAGCTGAGGCCATAAATGGCCGTTTCTCCGGCCAATTGTTTCAACGGATTTGCCATAGTTATGCAAAAATAACTAATTTTGCACAAAGAAACGAATGTCATGAGAAAGATCTCCTATATCCTCCTGGCGCTGGCCCTGACGGCCGCCTGCAAGCAGCGGCCCAAGCAGGCCGAAGAAGTCGCCATCCCGGTGGAAGAGGCCGTCCAGGCCGATACCGTAGCCGCCAAGAAAGCGGCCCAGGCCCTGCCGGAAGAGCCGGTCTTCGCCATTGTCACCAACCTGGGAACCATCAAGGTCAAATTATACAAAGACACCCCCAAACACCGGGACAACTTTGCCAAACTGGCCCTTTCCGGCTATTACGACGAGCTGCTGTTCCACCGTGTCATCAACGGGTTCATGATCCAGGGCGGCGACCCCTTCACGCGCGACAGCTCCCTGGTGGAGCATTACGGAGAAGGCGGCCCCAAATACACCATTCCGGCCGAAATCCTGGGAGCGGAGGGTGACACGCTCCACCGCCACAAGAAAGGCGCCCTGTGCGCCGCCCGCCGGGGTGACGTGGCCAATCCCTTCCGCGCCTCGTCCGGCTCCCAGTTCTACCTGGTGCAGGATCCGGCGCACTGCGCCCACCTGGACGGCGCCTATACCGTTTTTGGCGAAACCGTGGCAGGATTCAATGTCATTGACAAGATTGCCCGGGAAAAAACCAACCGCTACGACCGCCCGCTGCGCGATGTCCGCATCCAAAGTATCCGACCGGACGCCGAAATGAACAAAAAATTGCAGGAACAGGCAAAAAAAGAGAAAGAAACGGCAAGCGCGGCACAGGATTTGCAATAACGTTTAACCGAATAGTTTTTTTAATAGGTTAAGTTTTAGGTTAGAATTGCGAACACCGCCTGCAGGGATGCATGCGGTGTTGCTTTTGAAAATACACCCGACTTATGGTTATCAATATGGAAAAACAAGAAGTGCCGGTGCTTCTGCTCACCGGATATCTGGGCAGCGGCAAGACCACCCTCCTGAACCGAATCCTCCAGAACCGCAAAGGCATCAAGTTCGCCGTCATCGTCAACGATATCGGCGAGGTCAACATTGACGCCGACCTCATCGAAAAGGGCGGCATCGTGGGCGGCACCGACGATTCCCTGGTGGCCCTGCAGAACGGCTGCATCTGCTGCACGCTCAAAATGGACCTGGTGGCCCAGCTGGCCGAACTCACATCGGCCCGCCGCTTCGACTATATCGTGATAGAAGCCAGCGGCATCTGCGAGCCGGCGCCCATTGCCCAGACCATCAGCACCATGCCGGCCCTGGCCCCGCAATATGCCCGCAACACCCTGCCCTATGTGGACTGCATCGCCACGGTGGTGGACGCCCGGCGCATGAAGGACGAATTCGCCCTGGGGAGCGCCCTGCAGAAGGAAGACATCGGCGAGGACGACCTGGAACGGCTGGTGATCGAGCAGATCGAATTCTGCAATATCGTCCTCCTGAACAAAGCGGCCGAACTCTCGGCCGAGGAACTGGGGACACTCACCGGCATCGTCAAGAGCATCAACCCCGGCGCCCGGGTCCTCCCCTGCAACTGGGGCGACGTGGACCTGGACGAACTCATCTATACCGGACTTTTCAATTTTGACGCCGTGGCCACGTCGGCCGCCTGGATTGCCGCCATCGAGGGAGAGGACGAGGAGGAAGAGGCCGAAGGCGAAGCCCTGGAATACGGGATCGACACCTATGTCTATACCCGCCGTCCGGCCCTGGACCTGAACAAGTTCGACCACATGGTGGCCACCAAATGGCCCGCCAACATCATCCGCGCCAAGGGTCTGTGCTACTTCAGCAACGACCCCGACAAGTGCTACCTCTTCGAGCAGGCCGGCAAGCAGAAGACCCTCAAGGACTGCGGCCTGTGGTTCGCCACCATGGACGAGGAGGAGTTGCAGGAGATGATGCTGCGGGACCGCAAGCTGCGCCGGGACTGGGATCCCGACTACGGGGACCGGATGCAGAAGCTGGTGTTCATCGGACAGCACCTGGACAAGCCGGCCCTGGAGCGTCTGATGGACAGCTGCCTTGCCGAATAAAGGGCAAAATAATATGCATTTCTTATTCACTAATGCTTATTTTATCGGATTTTTTAGCTAATATTCTGCTAAAATATTCATCCTAATTGCATTTCTCGTTCAAAATGCTCATCTTTGCAGGAAATTCGCCTTGCAAAAGGTGAGCTTTTTGGTATATAGCAAATAGTATCAATATTTAATGTGTTTATCTATGAAGACAAGCAAACTATGCAGCGTCAGCCTCATTCTGTGTGCGGCGCTTGCCCTCGTGGCTTGTAACAAGGCACGAGAGAAGGACACGGGCACCGGCCTCGGCTGGGACCGTGCCAGTTTCTCCGTCAACCTTGTGAGTACCGGCGAAACCACGGCCACCGTGCAGGAATCGGCCACGGGAGACAATACGGCTCCTTTCTATGGATTCGTAACTTCCGATGTCACGTCCAAGACAGAGGCCGCGATAGCCAACCAGCTCAAGACCATCTCGGCCAGTTGGCGCATCCTGAAGACCGGCACCCCCAAACCCGAGACGGTTACGGGTCTGCGCCGGGCAGGTGTCCCCTACCGTTACATCGTGTTCGGCCTTACCCCGGACGGACGCACCTACGGCACCCCCGCCGAAGTGTCTTTCTCCACCACCGGCGAATATAAGACCGGCACCATGAGCGTCAGCTATGACGGCCGTGATGACGAGAAAAATCTGGTATTCACCGTTTCCGGTACCGGCGAGCAGCGTTATGACTACGCCGTCCTCACCCAGGAGAATGCCGCCAAGTACAAGTCTGACCATGAACTCCTGAACGCGCTCATGGAAGAGGCGAATCCCAAAGACGAGCCCATCAAAGGCGACGGCAAGGTTGGCATGAAGAACCTCCCCGTCGGCAAGTATGTCATCTACGTATATGGTGTGGAGGACGAACTGGTCGAGGATGTTTACAACCCCACCCTCCAGTATGCCAAGGCCGAGTTCGAACTGGACCGCAACTTTGACGTCACTTACGATTCCTGGCTGGGCAACTGGACCGTTCCCCGCGGTGAAACCTCCGACGTATGGGTAATCGAAGCCAAGGAGGAAGGCGAGACCTACACCATCACCGGTATCGAAAGCAATTACGAATGGCCCGTCACCGCGGTGTACAACGCCGAGGACGGCTCCTTCACCATTGCCGAGCAGCACTACATCAACACCGTGAATACCCAGCAGGGCGCGGCTAGCGTATGCCTGTTCTCCCTGTTCAACCACTCCGACGGCAAGACCTATGTCTGGGGTGAAGACAACTACGTGTTCATGCGTGCCGATTTCGGCATCGATGATACCGACGCCACCTTCACCGGCCTTGAGCTCAAAGACAAGGACGGCAGCTATGGTGATGCCGACGGCTTTGGCTTCTTTGCCGTCTCGGGCGAAGACATTCTGGGCAGCCTCCTGGATGACGATTACGGCGCCAGCGCCCTGCCCAACAGCATCAAGAAGGGCGGCAAGGTTCCGGATCCCGATGATCCCGGTACCGGCGAGGAAGAAGTACTCTTTGAAGAAGACTTCGAGAGCAACATCTCCGCCTGGACGCTCATTGATGCCGACGGTGACGGGAACGAGTGGATGCTTCATATCAACGAAGGTGAATCCAACATGAAGACCCATTCCGGTAATGGCCTCCTCATCAGTGAGTCCTACATCAACAATGTGGGTCCCCTGACCCCGGACAACTGGGCTTTCACCCCGGCTATCAAACTGAGCACCAAGAACAGGGTGAGCTTCTGGATAACGGGCCAGGATCCGAGCTATTATCAGGAGCACTATGGCGTATACATCATGACGGAGGCTCCCACCGCCACCAACATCGCATCGGCCACCAAACTCTTCGAGGAGACGAACAGCTCCGCCGATTTCAAGGAGCACGTTGTTGAAATCCCCGCGGAATTTGACGGCAAGACTGTCTACATCGGTTTCCGTCACTTCAACTGCACCGACTTCTATGTCCTGAACCTGGACGACGTAAGCGTGAAAGCCGGCGAAGGTGGTGGCGGTCCCGCTGAACCCGAGATAGGTTCCTACGAGTCCTGGCTGGGCGAATGGGAAGTTGCCCGTCAGAGCAAGACCGACACCTGGACCATCACCGAGAAAGAAAAGGGTGTGTCCTATTATGTCCAGGGCATCGACGGTGACAACCCCAACATCAAGGACGTAAAGGCCGTTGCCACTTACAAAGACGGCGCCCTCTTGATTGAGTGCCAGCAGAACCTGGCCACCCTCACCATTGAAGGCAAAGAGTATATCCTGAACCTGTTCGGGATGTACAGCAACAGCACCAAGATCGTATCCGGCAACTTTGTTACGGCCGAAGCCAAACAGACCGCCAAGGGTGTTGCTACCATCACCAACGGAGGAACTACTGTCAGCATCCAAGGTGACGATAACGAGTACCCCGTCTCCGGCATGACTTATTTCGCTGCACCCGCCGGCGGCGGCTCCGGTTACGTTTTCAACGGTCAGGTCTTCTATCTCTGGCCCACGTCCATGACCAACGACTCACAAGGTCAAGGTGGTGGCGGCGACGAGCAGGCCTCCGAAGCCTACAAGGCCTGGCTTGGAGACTGGTATCTGGTCCGCAACGACTCTGAATGGGACAGCACCAACAAGACCTGGGTTCCCAAGGGAAGTGTTACGGACACCTGGACTCTCTCCCAGAAAGTGGTGAACAAGAGCTTCACCCTCACCGGATTTGAAGCATTTGATGGAGCGGAGATTACCGTAGCCTTCGAAAGCAGCACCGGTAACGCGACCATCACCGAACAGAATGTAGGGGACCCGTACACAAGCCAGGGGTATGATGTTACCCCCAAACTGTGCGGCTTATTCTACTACCCGGGCGATGCAAGCCACCCGGCCGGCAATTATATCTACGACGAAAACGCCCTCCTTTGCACCATTACCCCCGACGGAAAGATGACCCCCGGCCAGGCCGGCACATACGGTCCGATGGTGATGATGCAAATGATGGCCGAATTCTCCCAGGGTGGCCAGTCTGCCGGCTTTGATTCCTGGCACGAGGAAGGATACGCCCTCCCCGGCACCATAGGCCGGACCAAGCCCAGCCAGACAGCCCTGTCCTCCCGCAGCGGGATGCAGAGCTTCAGCCTGGTGCGTGCAGATCGCTATAAAGCCCCTGTCACCACCTATGTATGCAAAGAGGCTGTCAGTGTTGCCGCTACCGACAAAAAGGGAGCCCATGGCAGAAAGATTCTGCCCAGAAGGGAAGGCTCCCCGGCCCGGAACAACCAGTCCGGCCTCAACCGGAACAACGTTCAGAAAGCCGAGCGCACCCTGCAGAAGGGCCAGCGCCAGTATGTCCCCACTTCCGGCACCAAGAGCGGGAAGCTGAATTAAGTTAGAGTATCAATATTTATAGCGAATCATTATGAAAACAATCAAGCTTCTTGCTGCTGCGTTGATGCTGCTGGTCTCCGCCTTCACGGCGGTGGCCCAGCAGAGCATCAAGGTAAGCGGTACCGTCCGCGATGCGAGCGGTCCCGTCGTAGGAGCCTATATTATTGTGAAGGGGACCACCAACGGCACGGCTACGGATGCCGCGGGTGAATATACCATCTCCGCCCCCAGCAACGGAACGATCGTATGTTCCATGATGGGTTACACCGAGCAGGAAATCAAGATCAACGGCCGCGCCAGGATTGATTTCGTCCTGGAAGAAGACAACACCTTCCTCGAAGAGACCGTGGTGATCGGTTATGGCTCCGGCCAGAAGGTTTCCAACCTGGTTGGTTCCGTGACCACCGTGAAATCCGAATCCATCAAGAACGCCCCGTCTTCCTCGGCCCTCGACATGCTGCAGGGACAGGTGGCCGGTCTGGCCGTTCTCACCACCGGTGGTGTGGCCGGCGATAACAACGTGTCCATGACCCTCCACGGCGTGGGCTCGCTCTCGGCCGGAACCGAACCGCTCTTCGTGATTGACGGTATTCCTTCCAGCAGCCGTACCATCCAGGCCTTGAACCCGAACGACATCCAGTCCATCTCCGTGCTCAAGGATGCATCGGCCACCTCCATCTACGGTTCCCGTGCAGCCAACGGTGTGGTGTATGTGACCACCCGTGCCGGTTCCTACAACGAGAAGGCCACCGTGAGCTATCGCGGCCAGTACGGTATCTCCACCCTGGCCGACTTCACCATGTACGACAACATGATGAGCGGCGACCAGCTCAAAGACTTCTGGGTGCGTGCCGGTATCTACACCTATGACTATATCAAGGAAAACTATACCGACCACGGCTTCACCTGCAACACCCGTTGGGAGAACTACTTCCAGCAGTTCAACAACCCGCAGTACCAGAACGACCTCTCCATCGAGGGCGGCGGACGCCGGGTTGCCTACATGATCGGCGCTTCCCAGTTCCACCAGAGAGGTAACACCATCGGCAACATGTACGATCGTTATACCCTCCGTACCAATGTCCAGGGTCACCCCAAGGACTGGCTCAAGGTGGGCATCAACTTGAACTTCACCTACGACACCCGCACCGCCAACGGCAACTGGGGTGACGGTTCCAACGCCGGCGGTAACAACTACCTCCAGGGCGGTCTGTCCATGATCCTGAACCCGCTGTACCCGGCCATCGACCCGGTCACCGGCCGCGAGTTCGAGAAAGAATATCCCATGTGGGCCGGTTGCTTCAACCAGAACTACTACTTCGAGAACGGCCACGGCGTTACCGACCGTTACGGTCTGGTTGGGGCTGCCTTTGTGGAAATCGAGCCCATCAAGAACCTCAAGATTACCTCCCGCCTGGGCGTGGACAGCTACGTGAGCGACTATTCCGCCTACCGCAAGCCGTCCTTCTCGGCCCTGTACTCCGACTACCACTCTTTCCGTAGCCGTCAGGTTACCCTGAGCTATGCGGCCACCATCACCAACACCATTGAATACACGGCCGAAATCAACCGGGACAACCGCTTCAGCGTACTGGTAGGTCATGAAGGCATCAACAATGCCGCCAAGTCCTTCCGCGCCACGAGCTACGATCTCACCGACGACCGTCTCCTCCACCTGGGTGAGGGTACTGTCCTGCAGACCGGCAATGACTGGGGTTCCCGTGCCACCGCGGAAGGCCTCTCCGAAAGCGCCTTCCTGTCCTGGCTGGCCCATGCCGACTACACCCTGATGGACCGCTACATCCTGGACGCCTCCTTCCGTTACGACTCCTCGTCCCGCTTCGGTCCCGACAACCGCTGGGCTCCGTTCTGGGCCGTGGGTGCCCTCTGGAAGGCCAAGCGCGAAAACTTCCTCAAGCATGTGGACTGGCTCAACGACCTGAACCTGAAGCTGAGCTACGGTACCCAGGGTAACGCCGCCATCGGCAACTATGCCTATGCTTCCACCATCGGCTCGCTGGGCAAGTACAACGGCGATGAATCCCTCGGTCTCACCTGGCCTTCCAACTATTCCCTCACCTGGGAGCAGCAAGGCCTGTTCACGGCCACCCTCAACGGCCGGGTCTTCGACTTCCTGGACTTTGACCTGGAATACTACTACAGAAAGACCAGCAACATGCTCATGAGCGTTCCCCAGAGCTACGTATCCGGTTTCTCCAGCCGCACTGACAACGTGGGCGGCCTGGTGAATACGGGTCTGGACATCACCCTGGGCGTGGATATCCTCCGCGGACGCGACTACTTCCTGCGCGCCAACGCCACCTTCAACTACAACAAGGAAATGATTACCGAGCTCTTCAACGGCCTGGACCAGTGGGAGATTGACGGTACCGGTATCACCTACGTGGTGGGCCAGCCCGTGAGCTTCTACTATCCCCTGTGGGCCGGTGTGGATCCGGAAGATGGTAAGCAGATGTGGTACCTGCCCACCGGATACGAGGAGTATCTGGAGAGCGGCGACCTCACCAAGATTGACAAGACCGTCACCCGGATGGACAAGACCACCAAGGAGTTCGATGAAAACCTGCTGAACCAGAATACCGGTTATCTGCGCAACGCCCCCGTGAACGGTGGTTTCGGCCTGGCCGGCGCCTGGAAGGGCCTGTCTGCGCAGGTTGACTTTGCCTACGTGCTGGGCAAGTACCTGATCAACAACGACGCCTACTTCTACAACAACCCCAACCAGTTCCCCGGATACAACGCGTCAAAGGCCGTGTCCGACTATTGGACCCCGAACAACAAGTACGCCTACTATCCCGACTGGTCTACCGGCGCTTCCATGCAGTTTGACTCGCACCTGATCGAGCCGGCCTCCTTCCTGCGCCTGAAGACCCTCCTCATCAGCTACTCCCTCCCGGAGAAATGGCTGGGCTGGAGCAACGGTGTACTGCAGAATGTAAAACTCACCTTCACCGGTCGTAACCTCTTCACCCTCACCAGCTACATGGGTGCCGACCCGGAAGTTAACTCCAACTTGGTGCTGGGTCTGCCGGGTAACACCAAGCAGTTCCTGGGCGGTCTTGAAATCACCTTCTAATTCCGGATGAATCATGAAAACAGTGAATAATAAAATATGGATGCTGAGCATCGTCCTTATGGCTGCAGTCTCCTGCAACCTGGACAGATATGAACTCGGCCAGATTGTCTATGACGAGAACACCCCGGCTATCCAAACGTCCAATGACCTGGACCGTTTCGAAGTGGGTCTGATGAGCGTTTTCAGAAGCCGGTTCCAGGGTGGTTACTTCTATGTGGACGACCTGATGTGCGACGGCTTCAACGCAGCCAAGAGCTACGGTAACAACTTCGGTCCGCTGCACCGTACCGACGAGGACTACAACGCCTCCAACGAAGATGTGGAGGGCGTGTGGGCCAACTACTACCTGGCTATTAAGAACTATAATATTGCCATTTCCTCTGTCAACATCATCGCAGACGAGGAACTCAGGACGTCGGCCAAGGCGAACATCACCAAGGGTGAAGCCTTCTTCTGCCGCGCCTACAGCTACCTCTTCCTGGCCCGTCACTTCGGAAAGGTGTACAAGGCCGCAACGGCCGAAACCGACCTCTGCGTTCCGCTGGTAACGGTCTGGAGCAACAACACGGAAGTCAAGCGTGCCTCCAACAAAGCCGTTTACGAGCAGATCCTCAGTGACATTGACTCCGCCGCCTTCTTCCTGGCCAACGTCAAGCCCGTCGATGAGAAAGGCGCACGTCACATTGACCGTCCTACCATCGACGCCGTACAGGCCCTGTATGCCCGTTACTACCTGGAGGTGGGCGAGTATGCGAAAGCCGCCGAGAAAGCCGCAGCCCTGGTGGACAGCAAAGTCTATGTGCTGGCCAATAACGCCAAATCCTTCAAAGAAGAATTCACTGAAGACGCCGGCAAGGAGCCCATCATGCAGATGTTTGCCAGCAAGGACGAAGTGCCCAACGGCCTGGGTTATTACACCTCCCTGTTCAAGAGCGACGGTGAAATCTACTGGACGCCCTACTACCTGCCTTCCGGCAAACTGGTAGATGCCTATGAGGAGAAAGACCTGCGCCTGAACAACTGGTTCGCCAAGGTGGGTGCCGATTCCTATCCCCTCCAGCTGGGCGGTATCACCGTGAACGACGAGAACATCCGCATCTTCACCAAGTTCCTGGGCAACCTGGCCTACGAGTCCAACGACTATCCCGGTGCACACAATGCCGTGAAGCCGTTCCGCATCAGCGAAATGTACCTGATTGCCGCCGAGGCCTACTGCCTGGCCGGAGACACGCCCAACGCCCGTAAATACCTGAATGCGCTCCAGTCTGCCCGCGGCGCCACCGAAACCACCGCCGAGCTGGACAACATCAAGGCCGAATGGTTCAAGGAAACCGTGGGTGAAGGCATGCGTGCCCAGTGCCTCAAGCGCTGGGGAGACGGATTCACCGTCCGCTATGCCCAGCCTGCCGCCGTTACCGCCAACATGGTGGAAGTGGGTAAGAAGAACCTGGCCGACCGTGCCTTCACGGCCAAAGACCTGTACCTGCTCACCTTCCCCATCCCCAACTACGAACTCAAGATCACGCCCACGCTCGAGCAGAACGAAGGCTATGCTCTCTCTGTGAACAACTAAAAAGGAAAGACTTATGAAAACCATCTATAAAGCCCTTATCCTGACCGCCGCTGCCACCGTGCTCGCTTCCTGCGACCGGACCGACTCCTACCTGGGCGGCGACGTGTTCAATTCCGGTGACAAGCCCTTCGTAACGCTGGACTTCCTGGGTGCCCAGGGCATCCGTGAGGACGCCGGCATCTACAAAGTCCCCGTCCGGGTACTGGGCAAGCACGGCACATTCAGCGTCACCGTGCAGACAGAAGACGGAACCGCCATCAACGGCAAGGATTTCGCCCTGATTGAACCCAAATCCGGCGTGCTCAACTTCGGCACCCAGGATGCTGTCAAATACGTAGAATTCAGCATCACCCGCGGTGAAGAAGGCATTTACACCGAGCCCGGCGTAAAGAATTTCACCTTCCTGCTGGCCAGCAGCACCGGTGGTGTAGAACTGGGTTCCGTGCGCATGGCAACCATGAACATCAATGACTCCGACCACCCGCTCACCGACATCATCGGTCCCTGGAACGCCTCGGCCAATGACTACTTCAGCGGCGACGTGAACTGGAAGATGACCTTCATGCCCGTGGAAGGGGACCTGGAGAAACTGCGTATCGACGGTATTACTTCCTACTTCGTGGACAAGTATAAACCCGAAGAAGATATTGACTATACCTTAGTCGTCAACGTTACCGGTGAAGAAGGCGCCCGTCAGTTCGTCCTGCCCATGGGTAAGGAAATGAAGTCCAAGATAAACAACAACACCCTGTCTGTCTGGGGCTTCGACAAGCAGTACGTGTACAGCAGCGGTGACCTTGTCTTCGTCCAGCAACAGGACGGTTCCTTCAAACTGGAAGACGATACCATGGGCTATGGTATCGGTTACGAAACCTCCGGTGGCAGCATCTCGCTATTCGACCTCCTGAATCCTGGCACCTTCAGCATGACAAAAGCCAATTAGGCCCAGGTTTTGCTAGTTAACAGCTCGCTTCCTCACGGGGAAGCGGGCTTTTAAAATCTTTTACCGTTATGAGAAAAACGCTTGTCTGCACGCTGGTGGCCCTGCTGGGCAGTGCGCTCTGCGCTTTTGCACAAAAAAGCTACGAACCCATGAACTCCTGGCCCTATCAGTACAGGGACTTCACCGTAGGTGTCATCCGCATGACCAACGGGGATGTCCTGGACGAGTATGTGGGCCTGAATATCTGCCTGGTGGACGGTTCCCTGCACTATGTGACCAAGGAAAACATCATGCAGGCAGACATGACCAAGGTGTTCACAGCCCGCATCGGCGAAGACACCTTCGTGAACATCGGCAAGAAGATGCACAAGATCCTGTGGGAAGGCGAAAAAGGCGCGGTGGTGGAACTCACCAGCATCGACCTGGACCAGATGAACAAGGCCAGCATCGGCTACGGCATCTCATCGGCCACGGCCTCCACCCAGAAGACCTCCCTGGATCTGATGGGCGGCGGCATGGGCGCCTGGGGTAATATCGGCCTGTCCGGCAAGACCTACAGCACGGCCTACGAACTCCGGGACAACGGCGAAGTGATTCCGACCCGTACCGACCGCTACCTGCTGGTGCAGGGTATCCGCCTGGATCCCGACAAGCACAGCGTCCTGAACACGCCCGGCGTGGATGCCGACGAGGCCAAGACGTTTTTTAAGACCCATAAAATCAAATGGAACAAGGTGGAGTCTCTCGCCCAGGTGGTGGAGTTCATCTTTGACCAGAAGAACAAATAATAAATGAAAAAAACAGCGCTACTGACAGTCGCAGTCCTGGCCGCCCTGGCCGCCTGCTCCCGTTTGCAGGAAAACCAGCCGGCCCCTACAGGGCAGGAAACGCCCGAGACCCAAAGTATTCCCGAAGATGCCGGCACCGTTCCCGGCGTAGCCGTTGTCCAGTTTACCGACGAGATGTTGGCCCTCATTGAGCAGGACCTGTCCGCCGGAAAGGTGCGCACCAAGTCCTCTTCCCTGAACGAGGTGCTGGACCAGCTGGGCATCCGTGCCATCTCCCCTGTTTTCCCCGAAGAAGAATGTCCGGAAGAATACCGCGCCCGCGAGCGGGCCTTCGGCCTGCACCGCTTCTACTATGTGGAATATGACCAGGACCTGCCCGTAACCCGGGCAGCCGCCAGCCTGAGCGCGCTGGACGGCATCCTGAGCGCAGAACCGCAGTATGAGGTGCGCCTGAACGACACGTTCAACGATCCCATGCTCCGCAACCAGTGGCACTACAACAATACCACCACCCCGCACGCAGACATCAACGTAGTGCCCGTGTGGGAGGAATTCACCACCGGCAATCCGTCGGTCATCGTGAGCGTGGTGGACCAGGGTGTGGACCTCTCCCATGAGGACTTGGCCGCCAACTGCCTGCCCGGCGGTCCGGAAGGCAGCCGGAACTTTGCCAACGGCAACTACGACGTGGAACCCATGCCGCACGGCACCCACGTGGCCGGTACGATCGCCGCGGTGAACAACAACAAGACGGGTCTTTGCGGCATTGCCGGCGGTGACGCCGCCAAAGGGCACGCCGGCGTGAAGATCATGTCCTGCCAGTTCTTCGGCACCAAGCGCAACGGATCGGCCGCCGACGGCATCCGCTGGAGCGCCAACCACGGGGCCATCATTTCCCAGAACAGCTGGGGCTATGTGGTGGACCTGAACGAGGACGGACGCATCTCCTCCGAGGAACTGGAGCGCGCCAAGGGCCTGAAGATCGGCGGCGCCGAGAAAGCGGCCGTGGACTACTTCATCAAATTCGCGGGCTGCGACGCCAACGGCAAGCAGAAGGCCGATTCCCCCATGCAGGGCGGTATCGTGATTTTCTCGGCCGGTAACGACAACATCACCTACGGCGCCCCCGCCAATTACGATAAGATCCTGGCCGTGGGCGCGACAGACCGCAACGGCCGCCGCTCGAGCTTCTCCAACTTCGGAGACTGGGTGGACATCTGCGCCCCCGGCAGCGATATCTACAGCACCATGCCCGATAACCAATACGGCCGCATGAGCGGTACGTCCATGGCCTGCCCGCATGTGTCCGGCGTGGCCGCCCTGGTGGTTTCCCAGTGCGGCGGACCTGGCTTTACGGCCGACATGCTCTGGACCAAACTGGTTATGGGCGCCAACCCGGACATCATCAAGACCGAGGCCGACAAACCCATCGGCCCGCTGGTGGATGCCTATGCCGCCATCCAGTTCGGCGATTCCGGCGACCCGGGACAGGTGACGGACTACAGCGTATCGGTCCAGTCCAACAACATCCACTTCAGTTTTACCGTTCCGGAGGACAGCGAAGGAAAGGCCAACTACGCGGCCATGCTCTTCGCCTCCAAGAACCGCAATGCCATCCAGAACCTGGATCCGGGCCACCCCGGCTCCGACGTCATCAGCGCCAGCGTCCTCACCAGTACCCTGGGCGTGGGCGCCACGGCCACCGGCACCATCTCGGGCCTGGAGTTCGAGCAGAATTACTATGTGACCCTGGCTCCCTATTCCTATAGCCGCGTGTATGCCAACAAGGCCCCGGTCAAGAACGTGAGGACCGACGTGAACCACGCCCCCACCATCGCCCTGGCCGAAAGCGGCAGCGTGTCGCGCAAGAACTTCGAAGTCTTCTCCATCCCGCTGGATGTGGTGGACCCCGACGGCCATGAACTCACCGTGACCTATCAGCCCGGCAGCAAGGCCGATGTCCTGCGCGTGAGCCCCTTCACCGGCCAGTACGAAATCTATGTGACCGGCCCCGAAGAGGACGCCGGCAGCTTTACCGGCACGGTCACCGCCTCCGATCCCTACGGCCTGTCGGCCAGCCTGAAGGTGAGCTTCACCCTGCTGCCCAACCACAAGCCCGAAGTGGTATCGGTCCCCGAAAATGTGCTCCAGGAAATGCCTGGCGGCAGCTTTACCTATCAGCCGGACAAGCTCTTCCGGGACGAGGACGGCGAGCCGCTCTCCTTCGCCATCAGCGTAACGGATCCCAACGTGATCCATGCCATTTCCAACGGAACCGACATCATCGTGACCGCCCTCCGCTACGGCGTGGGGACTGTCAAGATTGTGGCCACGGATGCCAAGAAGGAAAGTGCCGAAGTGGCGTTCTCCTTCCTCATCCGTCCTTCCTCCCAGGAAGTCTCCCTCTACCCGACGCCCGTGATCGACAAGGTGTACGTGTCCACCGGCGTGGAGGAAGAGGAATGTGAGATCAGCGTGGTAGGTGCCTCGGGCGCCCTGGTTTACCAGCAGACGCACACGGTGAGCGCCTTCAAGCCGGCCGAGATAAACCTGGTCTCCTGTGCCCCCGGCCGATACAGCGTCGTATTCACCTACGGCGGCAAGAAATACAAGCAGACAATTGTTAAAGAATAGCTATGAAAAAGACTCTCCTTACAGCGGCATCGCTCCTTGTGGCCGCATCCGTAGCCTTGGCCCAAGGAAAGGACGCCCTTCCTTTTACCCGCATTGACGTGAATCCGGCCCTGTCCGGCATGGCCGGCGCCAGCATCGCCTCGGCCGATGAGATGGCCTGGTCGGCCTTCCGCAATGCGGCCACCCTCCCCTTCTCCGAAAAGAACTTCGACGCGGGTATCGGCTACCAGCTGTGGTCCCCTTCCGCCGCTAAATCCAATAACATCAACGTGGGCGTGGCCTACAAATTCTCTCCCAAGATGGGCCTGTCCCTGGGCTTCACCAACCAGTCGGGCAACGCCTACAACGTGGTGAGCGACGACGGCGAAGTGACCGGCACGTTCTCCCCCAACGACATGGCCGTGACCCTGGGCCTCGGATTCGGCCTGGGAGAGCATGTGTCCCTGGGTCTGAATGCCCGCTATGCCCACCAGACCCTGGCTCAGGGCGTGGCCTACAGCGGCATCAGCGCCGACGCCTTCCTGCTCTTCCGCCTGGGAGAGTCCTTCGACCTCACGGCCGGCGTCTCCACCCTGGGAAACAGCATTGAATCCACCACCAAGAAGAAATTCTCCCAGCCCGCCTACGCGACTGTGGGTGCAGAATTCCGCATCCTGGACGGCCTGAAAGTGGACGCCGCCGGGGAATACTATTTCTCCAAGAACTTCGCGGCCGCCGTGGGTGCCTCCTACTGCATTGCCGATATGATCTATCTCCGCGCCGGTTACCGTTATGCTTCCGCCGCCTGCGTCCTCCCCTCCCATCTGGCCGTGGGCGCCGGCGTGAAATTCGGCGGCTTCCGGGTGGACGTGAGCTACCTCACCGCCTCTCCCATCCTGGGGAACACCCTCAGCGTAGGAGTAAACTTCGGCATTTAATCGATTCTCTCGAAAAAACGGGGCAAAGCATTGTGATTTAAGAAAATTTACTTACCTTTGCAGTCCCGTTTTTCGGGAGCAACTTGGAGAGATGCTCGAGTGGCTTAAGAGGCACGCCTGGAAAGCGTGTATACGCCAAAAGCGTATCCCGAGTTCGAATCTCGGTCTCTCCGCAAACCAACAAAACAGCCGGCTGCGCAAGCAGTCGGCTGTTTTGCTTGTCCGGGGCCTTTCCTATCCCCAGCTCACTCGAAGTTTACCCGGTAACCAAAGCCATAGAAGGTATTGTTCTTGACATAAGAAGACGAAGTCTTGGTCGTGAACGTGGCGCTCCAGCCACTGGGCATTGTGTGGGTAGCGGTGATTGTGAAGTTGCTGCCCGAGAAATTGCGGGAAGAGTACCAGAACTGGTCGGTGCTTTGGGTGGCTGCACCATAATAGCCGTTGTAGTTCTTGGCTATGAAACAATTGGCCGCACGGTCGTTTATGGCATCTGAAACTCTGGTCATACCGTAATGGGATCCCCCGTAATTCAGGGTCACCGTCCAGTAGTCGGAACTGTCGTTGGCCGATCCCGCATCGGGAAGACGCACGACATATTTCCCGTTGACAGGGCTGGGCCAGCTGTAGCTTGCTCCGCTGCGGGTGTAGGTTTCCCCGCCATTATAAACCCAGAACTGGAAGGAGGGGTCCTCTTTGGTAATCTTGTTGTATTCCGCGTAGATGTCCGACGAGCCGAAGGTGAGCACGCCGTAACCGGCGGCGCTGGCGATGCCATAGCTTATATCGGCCTGCCAGAAGTAACCCGCGAGACTCTGAATGGTGTGCTCGTAGATGCTGCGCCCGCTTCTCGCGGCCCATCCTCTATACAAGTTGTTTTTCACGCAGTGCGTATGGCCGGAAAGGACGTGGACATTGTAGAAATTGTTCTTCAGCATACCCATGATGGCGCTCTGCGTGCCGCTGTCTCCGCCGGAAGCATCGCTCAGAGGAGCGTGGCAGCAGAAGATGACAATCTTATTGTTGTGGTTCTGGACATGGGCTATGTCCTGCGTAAGCCACGACAGCTGCTCCGAGGTGAAGCCCTCCATTAAGTTGATGGGGGTATATCCGTTTTTGGGACTGCCGTTTCCGCTGGCCCGGATGATGTCATCCATCACGATGATGTGGGCGTTTCCCCTGTCGAAGGAATAATTCGTAGGGCCGAAAGTATCGACATAGGCCTGCTCGGAATCGTAGTCCGAAGATTTCGAGGAGTCGTAGTCGTGGTTGCCTATGGTAAAGAACATCGGGATGGTTTTGCCGGATTCGTCCGTCAGCGCGCACAAGACGTTGCGTGTCCAGTCGGCCATCGCCATATTGTCCCACATCTGGTCGCCGAGGCTTATGCCGATAACCTCTCCCGCATCGGCATGGGCAGGGGTTCCGACAGGAATACCGGACGAGAGCAGGGTCCTGGCCGTGTTCTGTATGTCAAGCATGGGGATAACGAACTTCGTGAGCATATTCTCAGACTGCACATGTTCATCGGTGACGGCCAAAATGGTGAAGCGGGAAGGGACTCCCTCCGCTCGGGCCCTGAGGATAAAATCTTTCTTGACGGCTCCGGAAGCCGGTATGACGACAGGCTGCCAGAAAGCGGGCTGGTTATGTGCGCCCAGCGGTATTTCGTAGGCTGCCGGCACCGTAATACTCACGGTTCTCGCCGCTGGATTGGCCGTCATCTGGTATTCTCCATCGGCATTGGTAGAGACGCAGGAATAACCATCTGAAACGGTGATTCCGGCCAGGCCGTTCCCTTCTGAATCCCGGACATACCCACAGAGGTTTTTCCCGGGAAGAAGGACCAGGTCTCCGAAATCTTCCGAAACAGAGGCGGATGTGCTGTTTGAGTTGGTGTATCCGCGAGGGCTCTTGGACAACAGGCTGCCATACAGGCTTTCCGCCGTTGCGGTTTCAAGTTCTCCGGGGGTTGACGGACACCGCTCTTTGTCGCACGAAGATGCGATCAGCAGACATCCCAATGCAATGCACACAGGTTTTACTTTCATGGTTATTAGTATTATCTTTCTTTCGATAATACACGGAAAGGGAAGTAATACCCTCAGTGAAAAAGTTGAATGTGGCTACCGCGTCTTTCTGTTCAAGTCAATCTCCCACAAAGCAAAGAGGCTGATCCGCCATTTGGATCAGCCTCTTTGCTTTACTTTCAGGTTTAGACTATATGCTGGCCTTGCGGTACTCCTTGCCAATCTTCTCGAGGGCGAGGGTAGCCTTGCGGACACGGGCGCGGGCGGCTTTGTTGTCAACCTTGTCAATGTCGTTCATGACGGCAGCAATCTGCTCTTTCAACTGGGCGATGATTTTTTCCATGGTTTTAGGTTTTATGGGTAATTAATGATTCTACGGCACTAATATAGGCATTTTGAATTAATTCTCATAATAAATAGCCGGGAAAGCGTATTTTCTGTTTCGCTAAAGATTGCTAATTTTGAAAAAATTTTCGCCGAATCAGGAAATCATGGAAAACGAAGTCATCGCCGCGCTGAAAGCGCGAAGGAGCATCCGGAGCTACAAGCCGGAACAGATCACGGACGAAGAACTGAAAACCGTGCTGGAAGCCGGCACCTGGGCCCCTACGGGAAAGGGCCTCCAGGACCCGTGGATTGTTGCGGTCCAGGACCCCGCCCTGCGGGAGCGGCTTTCCCGGATGAACCGGCAGATCCTGGGGGTGGACACGGATACCTTCTACGGGGCCCCCACCTACGTGCTGGTGTTCGCCTCCCGGCCCGACAAATGGCCCAACGGGGTTCCCGACGGCTCCCTGGTGCTGGGCAATATGATGCTCGCGGCCCACGCCATCGGCCTGGGCTCGTGCTGGATTAACCGGGAACGGGAGATGTTCGACACGGAAGAAGGCCGATCGCTCCTGAAGCAGTGGGGGCTTCCCGAGGACGTGATGGGCATCGGCGCCCTGGCCCTGGGCTATCCCGCCGCGCCGGCGAAGGATCCCAAGCCCCGGAAAGAAAACTACTACCGGATCATCAAGTAACCTGCGGCATGACCCTCATCGACCCGTCCTATCTCTCGTCCAGGCTGCTGCACCGGGACCCCGACAGCCACAAACGCAACTACGGGCACCTGCTGGTGATTGCCGGCTGCGAGAGCATGCCCGGAGCGGCCGTCCTGGCCACCGGCGCCGCGCTCCAGTCGGGCTGCGGCCTGGTCACGCTCCACGCCACCCCCCGGGCACTCCAGGCCACGGTAAACAACTTTCCTTCGGCCATGCTCTCGGAAGAGCCCGCCGAGCATTTCTACACGGTTCCGGCCCCGCTGAAAAAGTATGCCGTCGTGGCGGTGGGCCCCGGCCTCGGAAGGGCGGCCGGCACCATGAACGCCCTCCTGGACCTGCTGGCACAGGCCGGGCAGGACCAGATTCCGCTGGTGCTGGATGCCGATGCCCTGTCCATCCTGGCCACCATCCCCGACTGGCCCGACCTGGTCCCCGCCGGCTCCATCCTCACCCCGCACATGGGAGAGTTGCGGCGCCTCCTGCCCCACGGAGACGACCAGACCCGCGTGAACCTGGCCAGGGAACTGTGCGTGTATGCCAACTGCACCCTGGTGATGAAAGGCTATCACACCCGGGTTTTCACCGCCTCGGGCGCCTGTCTGGTGAACCAGACCGGCGGGCCGGGGCTCGCCAAAGCGGGCAGCGGGGATGTGCTCACAGGGCTCATCGGCGGCCTGCTGGCCCGGGGATACGCGCCCGAAGACGCCGCGGCGCTGGGCGTATGGATCCACGGATATGCCGGGGACTGCCTGAGCCGGGAACGCAGCGAAGAAGCCTTCTCCAGCTCCGACCTGGTGGGCCGTCTCTGGGAAGGCTTCTCCGCGTTGTATCTGCGCTAGATGCGCTCTTTCCGGCCGCTATGGCGGGAACGCTCGGCGGCAAAGCCCATCAGGTGGCTTTCTACCGACACGTCGATGCTGCTGGAAAGGTGCCCGGGATCCTGGCGGTCCACGGCCTCCAGGAAGTCACGGACCAGGCGATGGTCACCTCCCCCGTGCCCGGATTTGGCATATTCGGGAATCTCGGCCACCTGCATGTTCCAGACCTTGGGTTTGCGCGTGAGGAAGTCGGTGACGACAAATTCCTTCATATCCCCCTCGATATAGCCCAGCGTGCCCATGATGCGGGTGCGGCGGCCTCCCTTGGGCGTGAAGGCGTCCATGGTGAACGAGGCCGTGACGTTGTCTTCGAAGACCATGTTGGCCACATAGTGGTCGGGCTGGTCGTTGTCGCAGTGGAAGACGCAGCGGGCATAGCTGTCGTAGCGGGGATCCTTGAGGCGGCTCAGGATAAAGTCGGGGTCCTTGTTCCCTTCCAGGTCAAACACACCCAGGTGCGCTTTCTGGCGGGTATAGATATCCACCGCATCGTAGGGGCATTTCCCCTGGTGCGGACAGCCGTCGGTGCAATGCAGCGGGGCATCGGCCGGCGCATTCTCCTTCCGGAAGAAGGTGAGGGAGCCATCGGCCGATATGGTCTTGCAGGGCTTGTCGATAATCCAGCGGAGGATGTCCAGGTCGTGGCAGGACTTGGCCAGGATGATGGGGGTGGTCATCTTGGACGAGCGCCAGTTGCCGCGGACATAGGAATGGGACATGTGGGCATACTGGATGGGCTCCATGTGCTGGATGCTCACCACCTCGCCGATGGCCCCGCTCCGGACCACGTCACGCAGCGCCATGAAGTACGGGGCATAGCGCAGGACATGGCATACCGCCACGATCCGTCCGGTTTTCTTGGTCATCTCGCGGATGGCCTTGCACTCCTTGGCCGTAGGGGCGACGGGCTTTTCCAGCAGCACATCGTAGCCCAGTTTGAGCGCCAGCATGCAGGGCTCGTAGTGGCGGTCGTCGGGCGTGGAGATCACCACGGCATCGGCCAGTTTCTTCCCGCTGGCGAAGACTTCGCGGTAGTGGCCGAAACGCATGTCGGCCGGAACGCCGAACTTGTCGCCCAGGGCATTCTTCCGGTGCTCCAGGATGTCGGAAACGCCCGCCACCTTCATTCCCTTGGGGAATTTCTGGGCAAACTGGGCATAGGTCCGGCCGCGGTTTCCGCAGCCGATGATGATGACACTGATGGGGCGGCTCACCTCCGGATCCAGCGCCCGGATGGGAGAGAGGCCCTTGACCGGGTCGCTTACTTTATTATCGTCCAACGGGGAAGCCAGAACACCGCTGGCTGTGGCCACAGGACCGGCCAGGACACTGCCGGCTGCGGCCAGGGAAACCCCTTTCAGGAATTCGCGTCTTTTCATATGGATAGGTTTTGTGTTTCGTGCAAAAGAGCCTTCATCTGGTCCCAGTCATACCAGGGGCCGGAGACAGGCGTGAGCGGCAAGGTAGCCTCCTCGCCGTTGAGTACCAGTTTAAACAGGACCTTCCCCGCCTTGTTCCGGCAGAAGAGGAGATAGAAAGTCGCCGCCATCGGGGAGCGGAAATTGGCCCAGGTGGCCGATATCCCGTCGGCGCTGGACGGGACGATGCCGAACCCGTCCGCCCCCAGCGCGGAGATCAGGAAGAGGAACACCGTGTCGTGGCCGAAGCGCAGGCGCACGGCGGGCTTCCCGGCCGCCAGGGCACGGTCGGCATCGGCCACGAGGTTCTCCAGGGCCGGCTGGTCGCGCCGGGTGGCAGGCGGGGCCGCTTCCATGTAATGGATGTAATTGTTCACCTCCCAGAGCGCGTAACACTCGTCGGGCGTGAAGAAGTCCATCAGGCTCCGCTCCGTGGGCGTACACTGCATGTTGAACACCAGGTCGTAGAAATCCAACACAAAGGCCCGGGTGCCCCGGAAAGGTTTCGGGAAATCGGGGTTCCGGAAGATGCGGGCAGCTATGGCCCGGTAATCCACATGGCGCTCGACAAAGGATTTGAGGTCGGTCCCCCAAGGGTCTTTCCGGCTGTATCGGCCCTCCTCCATGACGGGAGAAACCCGGCGGGGATTCTCCTTGGCATGGGGATTGAGCTCGTCCAGCTGGGCCGTGGAGGCGCTGGCATAGATAGCCAGCGAAGGGTCCATCCGGGCCAGACCCTGGCAGAAAGCGGTCATGGAAACAATGCAGCGCGGCACCTGGGTGGCCCCGGCCGTAACGGCGGGATGGCGCCTGAACAACTGGCGGTTGTCCCGGTAGATTTCCTGCGCGATGCGGTAGTGCTGGTCCCATCCCAGCGGGGTGAGATCCCCGTAGCGGTACTGGCAGGTCTCCTCGAAATAGGCCCGGGCCACCGCCCAGATCCTTTCGCCTTCCGGGGTGAGCGCGCCCTGCTCGTGAGCGGCCTTCAGCACACCCAGGCTGCGCTCATACTGGGTCTCATTCAAAAGATAGCGGGCGCCGTGCCGGCCATAATGGCTCAGATAGACGGGCGTGAATCCCCTGGGGGGCGGAGTGACCTGATGCGCCTGGAAAGGATACAGGAAGTACACGCCGCCAGCCTTGTTGAGGTTGGCATAGACCTCCTCCCGGAAGCCCTGCGCCCCGGCGGAAAGCAGCGCCAGCAGCAGCCCGGCCAGTATGAGCAGCCTGCGTCTCATTACCTACGACCCTGCTTTTTGAGCCATTCGATGAGCAGCTGCGGCCGGTCGGTCTGGATCATGGAAGCACCCAGGTCCAGGATGGTCCCGTACACCTCGTCGGGATTGCCATTGAAGGCCGCGTCGTCATCATAACCGCCGCAGAGCGAAGCCCAGAGCGTATTCAGCCAGAGTTTGGCACCCTGCTCCACCACTTTCCGGCAGCATGCACGGGCCTCGTCGTCCAGCTCGCTGAAGCAGACTTCGTAGGCCAGCGGCTTCTCGCCGGTCTGGGCATACCAGTGTTCATACTGCTCGAAAAGGGCCTGCCCCTTGGGCTTCTGGCAGTCGATGATGGGCATATACATCATCTGGCTGCCGGCCATTTCCCGGGCCACCACCTCGCGGGCCTTCTTGCCCTTGATGAGGATCTGGTCTGTCATCTCCAGCTCGTCGGTGAGCTTGACCACCAGGTCATAGTATTGGTAACCCTGGTCCACGTTGATCACGATCCGGTCCTTGCAGGTCTCCAGGGCTTCCCGGAGGGTGGTGATGCGCGTGCCGGGGATGGCTACGTTGTGGGCCGTTTTGAGGTTGAAGGTGGCCAGGGAGTCGTAGGTCATGGTAGAGATGTCGCCCTTGCCGGTAGTCATCCGGTTACAGGTGCGGTCGTGGCTCAGGACCAGGACGCTGTCCTTGGTGAGCTTGAGGTCTATCTCCACAATGTCCACCCCCATACGGATCACGGACTCGATGGCACCCAGCGAGTTCTCGGGATAGTTGCGCCAGTCGCCCCGGTGGGAAATGACAATCACATAGTTCGAAGCGGGGTCCTGCAAGGCGGCGACCACTTTCGCCGCCTTGCTGGAAGGCGCAGAAGTCTTGGGCGCGCAGGAGGAGAGGACGGCAAAGGCCGCGGCCAGCACCCACAGCATGCGTTTCGACATCATTTTAATCATAGTTTACTTCAGTTTGATGATGCAAGTATGCTTCCTGGACCCGGCCGTAGGGTAATCCCCCACAAAGCCCAGGTACATTTGGCCTTTTCGGATATGGACGCCTTCCGGCTCGAACGTACCGTCGGAAGACAGGTTCAGTTTGATGAGCTGCTGCTTGTCCACGGAAACCCCCACTTTCACGAGTTGCTGCAGGATGTTTCCCTGGAAATCCAGCACCGACATCAGCGTCGCTTCGTCATTTTTGGCGCCGGAGGTGACATAGATACGGTCGTCATACACACACAGGCCCTGGACGGCGCCGGCGTTCGTCTCGCCGGTGGCCACGCCCTTGCGTTTCCAGGGGAACCGGGCCAGCGACTTGATGCTGTTCAGGTTGTAGGCCGTCACGTCTTTTCCCTCGTTGTGGGAGGTCCGGGTGACTTTCTTCGTGACCGTAGTAGCCTTTCGGATCTCGGAAAGCTTATAGACATAGATGTAATCGCTGCCGCTTTCGTAGGTCCAGAGGACCAGCACGTCATGCTCCGTGTCCACATCGGCGAAACGGGCCCCGTTGTCGTTCAGATAGAAACATTCGACGGCCTCTTCGGCATATTCCGTAGCGCCGGCCTTGAACTTGTGACGGCAGATCAGGTGCACATCGGGTTCATTGGCCTTACCGCCGGAATACCCCCCGTTATCTGTATGCTCACCCATCGTTCCGCTGGTCCAGAAATAGACCTCATCGGCATCGTATTCGATGCTGAACCCGTCTCCGTGGCCGCCACTGGGCAGCACCATGTCGGCCCCAATCTTGGAACCATCCTTGTTCAGGGCACACACGCGCATGGAGGTGGCATCCTCCGTGGACATGTAGAACTGGCCTCTTTTGTCAATATCGAAGCTCTGCATACCGCCGGTGAGCCCCAGCGGGAGGGCAATCATATCGGCCGTGAGCGGCTGGGTGATGTCCTGGCTGAAGGAGGCCTGGCTGTCTTCGTTCTTCTTTACGGTCACGGTGAGCTTGCCGCTCGTGCGGATCTGGTCCGACGAGAGCGTCAGCGTGGACGTCCCCTCCTTGAGTCCCGTGACCTTCCCGAGGGAGACGGAAGCGACCTCCGGAGCGGAAGAATGGATGGTCACGCCGTAGGGATTGGCCGAAAAGTCATAATCGGCCTTGACATATACGCCCCTTTCAAACACCTGATAGGAAACGGGGACGGCTACTTCTTCTCCTACAAAAACCACACATTCGTTCTGCAGGAAAGCCATCTTGTCCTTGACGGATTCCTCGGCCGCCGACGACGGCTTGTCACATCCCGTGAGCAGGAAGACTGCCGCCGACAATGCGGCGGCAGTTTTCGTAAAAAATCGTTCTACACCCATATCAGTTGGCAAAGACATTTCCCTCAAACACACACTTGGTTCCCTTGGAGTTGCAAAGGGTGATATACGTGGCGAAATTGTCGGCAGTAAGGGTAACGACCTTAAAGTTGCCGTCTTCGGTGAGCGGACCTATCTTACCACCCACCTTGCAATTCTTGATGGTCACGACCTTACTGTTGGCATTGCCAAGAATGGCGCCCATGAATACGTCTCCGCTAACCTTGAAGAAGTCGGACAGGACGGCGCCATAGTTCTCACAGCCGTCGATGGTGATGGGGTTGTTGGACTGGCCCAGGATGCCGGCGACATAGCCGTGGGTGCTGTCGCCCGCCTTGTCGAAGACGATATCGCCCCGGTTGATGCAGCGGGTGAACACGTCGTCGGTGCTGCCGGCCGAACAGATGCCGGCGATGCGGCTGTTGCTGGCCTTCACGTCCAGACCGGAAATCTTACCCTCGTTCACGCAGTCCTCCACCTTGGTCTTGGCATTGGCCGAAGCCACGATGCCGGCCAGACGGGTAGCCTCGGCGGCGATGGCCGCCTTGTTCGTGCAGTTTTGGATGTAGTTGAAATTCTTGCCGTCAGAAAAGCCCACGATGCCGGCCACGGAAAGCCCGTTGCCGCCATTGTTGGCATTGACGGAATTCTTGGAGGTGATTGCGCCTTCGTTCACGCAGCCTTTGACATAGCTGGCAAAGTCTCCTTCGGCCGTATACATCTCACCGACGATTCCGGCCAGGCACTCGCGCGTGGCGTCCTTGGCCGCCGTCAGACTAAGCGAGGCCTTGTTCGTACATCCTTCCACGGTGGCGTTGAGCGCAAAACCGGCCACGCCGCCGATGAAGGACATCGCGGCGCTCTGCCCCTCGAAGACCGCCTTCGGGCCAATGACCACGTTCTTGACGGTAGCGCCATTGAGGATGCCGAAAAGGCCCGCCGCATATCCCGCGGGCGCGTCGGCGGGGACGCTCACCTTGAAGTTGTCCACCGTGTGTCCCTTGCCGTCGAAAATGCCCGTGAAGGGTACGTTGCTTTCCGTGATGACACCGGCATTGGTCACGGAACCGGCCCCAATGGGCGTCCAGTCCTCGCCGCCCAGGTCAATGTCGGCACCCAGGACGATGGCGCCGTCCACCATGAACTTGGACACATCGCCGCCGGTATTCACCAGAGAAGCGAATTCCTTCAGGTCGGCAGCCGTGCCGATACCCACGACAGGGGCGGAAGCACCGTCCCAGGTGAGGTCGCTGATCTTGGCGCGGTTGGCATCGGATACGACGCCGATGTACTGCTCGAAGTTGCCGGCGTTCACGTCAATCATCTCGTGGTTGCCGTCGGCCTTGTAAGTGCCCAGCTTACCCCCCACGGTGACGCCGCTGATGGAGGTAAACTTGGAGACATTGGCGCCGATGAGGCCCTTGTAATTGCTGATGGCGGCAATGACGGTACCCGTGTTCTTTCCGCCCCGCATCACGATGCCGTCATCGTTGAAGAAGCCCACAATGGCTCCGGCGTGGGTAGCGGCATCCGACGTGGTGAGGTTACCGTTATTCACGAGGCCCTCGGCAACGGCATTCTTGTACAGCACGGAAACCACATTGCCAATACGACCGTTAGCGAAACTATTCACCTGGTTGGCATTGTTGGTGCAGTCCTTGAAGTGACCGCCAAAGTTGGCCGTGGCCACGATACCGGAGCAGCGGCCCAGTTTGGCGATGATTTCGCCATTGTTCACGCAATTCTCGATGTTGTTGGCCGAGTTATCCTGTGAAGTGGTCACAAAACCGGCCACGCCGCCATACATGGCCGCGGTAGCGCCATTCTTGGTATTGCTGCCACAATCGGCATTTACGGTGAGGCTGGTGGTGCAGTCCTTGATGAGGCTGGTGCCGTCTCCCGTGTTGAACACGAAGCCGGCGATGCCGCCCAGGGCGAAACGCTTGTTGTCGGTTCCGTTACCGGCCGAAGTGATCTTGCCGCTCACCTTCACGTTCTGGATGGTGGAGGAGATGGCCGTTCCCACCAGCACGCCAGCATCGGCCTGGGCGTCGGCGGAAATAACGAGGTCGGTTTCAATGTTCAGGTCTTTGACGGTAGCGCCATCCAGCACACCGAACAAGCCGAAGGTCTGGTTGTCCGCCACCTTGACCGTGGGCTTGAAGCCCCGGATGGTGTGCCCGCCACCGTTGAATACGCCCTTGAAAGCGACGCCGGTATAGGCACCGGCATAGTTGCCGTTGGCCACCGACTCGGGATTGCCGATAGGCGTCCAGGTCTCGCATTCGGAAAGGTTGATGTCGGCCAGCAGTTCCACTTCCTTGGACGCGTTCATCCAGCGGGCCATGCCTTCATTTTCATTCACGGCCTGGACGAATTTCAGGAACTCATCCACATCGGGAATACCTCCGATGCCCGCAGAAGGGTCGAAGGGAACGGTGTAGCCCAGCTGGCTGATGGGCACGACGTAGGACTTGCCGCCGCCGGAGAAGACAATCTCTCCGGAACGGGGGGCGACATCCGTCTTGTCGTTGATGTACGTGCTCTCCACTTTGAAACTGACAATGGCGTTGCCGCTGCCGAATACGGGATCGGCCTTGACCCATTGCGGGGTTACGACAATCCAGTTGGCATTGGTCGTCAGGTTCAGGACCTGATCGGCCGGATCCTTGCAGGGCACGTCGATGAGGGCTGTCGGATCTGAAGAAAAGGTAATCTGCTCTTCGGCCACCTTGGCGCAGGAGAAGGCCAGCATCAGCGCGAATGATGATGCGCAGATCAGTTTTACAATGGTTTTCATATAGTCTTTATTATTAATTATTTCAATCTTACAAGCATGTAGTTGAGACAACTGCGTTCGCCTTTGGAGTCGGAGACACGGTTGACGGTCTTGCCGGAGGATGCCACCGGGTCATATACCCACATACAGGAGGAACCGCCGCCATCGAACCGGGTCATGTTCCAGCCGCCCAGCTTTTGGGCGATCCGGAACATCTCGTATCCCTTCAAGCCGTAGGAGTAGCCGGCCTGACGGCCATCCACCTCCACCAGCCACACGGTCTTGCCGTCCTGGCTCACGACGGGGAAGGTCATGGGATCGTAGGTCGTATAGAGGTTGTTCCCCGCCGCCGGGGTACCACTGCCGTCGCTGCCGTTCTCCATCAGGCGGTACATACTGCTGTTCTGGGTAAAGATGGGCTTGGTTTCGCCGTCAATGGACATATCGAAGCGCAGCCGCACGGTGTCCCCTGCCCTCAACGAAGCCAGAAGGGCCTGGGCCGTAGCACCGCTGACGGCAAAGCCCACTTCGCTTGCGGAAGTCAGGTAGGGAGCGGCCGACAGGGGCGTCCCGGTACCATCGTACAGGTTCTTCACCTCTGCCTCAGCCCAGCCGGTGTTCACCTTCACGGGGCCGTCCTTGTAGCGGGCCACCACATACAGGACATCCTTCGCCAGCGGGTTCTTGATGGCCGGTTTCGAAGCATGCGGCACCTGCTTGTAGCGGCAGGTGTACATATTGATGGCATAGGCCGCGGAGGCATGGCGCAGGATGGTGTCGTTCACCGAAGAGATGGCGTAGGACTGGCCGCCGGCCTCGAGCTTCGCACTCAGGGATTTCTTGCCGCAGGCGGCCGTGCCGTCGGTGAAGACGGTGAGCGCCCAGGCGTGGTTGACCAGCGCACCGGACACGGCCGGATTGTTCACATACACGGGTTCGCCTTCCTCCACGTGGTAGCCGCGGGAGATGCCGTCGTTGGAATCAAAGAAACCGCTGTTGATGCCAGCCAGGATGTTCTGGCCCTCGGCACGCCGGCGCGCGCATACTTCGGACAGGGTCTCGCGGAGGTTCTTGCCGTTGTTGCTGTTCTTGTTGCCGTTGGGATTGGGCACCTGCTCGTTGGCATAGGCGGTGGTCAGTTCCACGTGGGGATTGCCCAGGTCGATCTGCAGCACGTGCATGTGGCGAGGCATGCCGGTGAAGGAATAATGGCTGTATCGTACGCCGGCATGCAGCTGTTTATCTTCCAGGACTTTCCAGTCGTAGTAGCTGTCCTGCGTCCAGTCCACGGTGTTCTCCTCCAGGTTGTAGGCGCTGGCGGGGTACACGGCCGTGGCGTGGACGGAAGCCCGCCCGTTGACGGAACCGTAACCCATATTGCCGATGAACTTGTCGGCCGATGCGTTGAAGGCGCAGCCCCAGGCGGGGCCGGAATCGGCCGAAACGACGCCCGTGACGGCACCGTTGTTGGTGCAGCTGAGGATCTTCCCCTCGTTGTAGCCCACCAGACCGGCGGTGCGGCAGGCGAAGCTGGCCGATATATCGCCGTCGTTCACGCAAGCCTTCCTTTTCAGCTCGGCATCGCCCAGCAGCGAGGCGGCGTCCGCTTTTCCGCAGATACCGCCCATACACAGGGAGGAGGCGCCGGCCGTCACGCGCAGGGACGCTTTGTTGGTCACGCCGGTGAGCGTAACCGAGACTGCGTTCCCCACGATGCCGCCCAGGGTGCCGGAAGCATTTCCCTGACAGGTGACCACGCTTCCTTCGGAGCCAAAGACCAGATTGGAAATCCGCGCATTCCGGGCATAACCGAAGAGGCCGGCATCGGGATACTTGTCTGCATCCACCGTCCAGTTCACGTTCCTGATGGCGTGTCCCTTGCCGTCAAAATACTCGCGGAAGGGGTTGTCCTTCGTCCCCACGGGAATCCATTCCCGGATGGAGGAGGCATCGATGTCACTGAGCAGCGTCACCACGCCGTCCACCATAAAAGGACTCACGGCGCCACCGCTATTGACGGCGGAAGCGAAGGCCAGCAGGTCTTCGGCATTGGAAATGCCTCGGACCGAAGGGTCCCCGCTGCCGGCAGCCTGGTTCACTTCCACGGTCTCCTTCTTCCCGCCCAGGCTGCTCACCTTGATTTTGGCCGAACGCGGCTGGTTGGAGGTGTTCTCCGAAACGGATACTTTGACGGTAACCGCGTTTTCGGAAGCGGTCCCCTTGACAGTGAGTAACTTGACCCAGGACTGGTCTGCAGCGGCCATCCAGTCTTCGGAACTGCGTACGCTGAAGGTCACCTGCCCCCCCGCGGCCTCCACCGTCAGGCTGGACGGCGAGACCTCAAAGTGGACGGCGGCCGGCTCTTTCACCTTGCCGCACCCGCCCATCACAGACAGGGCGGCAAGGAGAAGGAAAACCGATTCCAGTATCTGGCGAATGCGCTTCATGAACTATTCCCAGCCGGGGTTTTGGGTTAATTTGCCATCGTATGCCTGAATCTGTCCGAGGGGGATGGGATACAGGTAATCACGGTCTTTCCACGTGTAGTCTTCCGCGGCATCCCGGGTGATGTACCCGTGGTCTCCGTCAGACAGGGTGAGGGAATTCGCACCCACCTGGATGCGGTTCGTCGCCGGAATGGTGGAACTGACGGTGGAAGGCATCGAGCCGGTGTAAATCAGCAGGTCTTTCTTGCCGTCATGGTCGGTGTCGTACTCGCCCAGGGCCGGAATATAGATGCCCTTGTAGCCGGGCGTGAGACCGGCCGGATCCAGCGGCGTGGCACTGGCCGACTTGTTGCCGGCGGCCGTGAGGGGCCCGCCCTCTTTCCAGCGGATCATATCCCACTGGTGGAAACCTTCTGCAAAGAGTTCCACCACCCGCTCGCGGCGCACCTCCAGGATGGAGGCAAGCATAGCGCCCCGGGCGTTGGGATAATACTCGGCCATCAGCGGATCGGGCGTGGTGGGAAGCGTCAGGTTGGGCATTCCCGCACGGTCGCGGAGCAGCTTGATGGACTTGTCAATCATCGCCTGCGTCAATTCGCCCAGTTCGGCATTGGCCTCGGCATAGTTCAACAGGACTTCCGCATAGCGGATGTAGGCCCAGTCGGTCGTGCTGGTCGTCGCATTCTCATGGCTGCCGTCCGACACGCCCTTGATAACCCGGTATCCGTTCAGTGTACGGGCAAAGTCCGTCGTTTCCACGGCACCCTTCATCGCGGGATCCAGATAGCCGAAGTGGCCGGGGGCATGGAGCGTCTGGGCCATACGGGGATCCCGGCGCTGGAACTGTTCATAGTACTCTTCGGTAGCCCAGCCGTCCCGGGTCTGGATGGGAGTGCCGTCGGAACGCAGATAATGGTTGACGAAACGGCGGGTGGCGCTGTAGGTCTCGTTCTTGAGGTCAAACTGCAGCCCGTGGCGGATGGCCAGGGTTACGTCGTAATGCTTGGCAAAGATCACCTCGGGGTTGCCCTTGAGGTCCTCGAGCTGGAAGAAGTCGCGATAGGCCTTCCAGTTGGGATTGGCGCTGTTGGTGTACAGGCTGTACTTACCGGAACTCATCACACTCTGGGCGGCTTCCACGGCCTGGCCCAGGAACCATTCGGCACTCAGGGTCGTCGTGGAGCCATCGGCCTCCTGATACGACTCGTCGGCCACGTCATGGTATTTGCGGAAGGTTCCCTCGAACAGGGCGACACGGGATTTGAAGGCCATCGCCGCGTATTTGTTGACGCGGAAACAGCCGTCTGCCCAGCTTTCGGGCAGCTCCTTCGCGGCGAGGTCCAGGTCTTCGATGACCTTCTTCATGACATAGCCGCGGGAATCGCGGGCCTTGAAGAGCGCCGCCTCATCGGCCGATCCCACGACGCTGTCATAATAAGGGACATCGCCGTAATACCGGACCATCTGATAATAGAACAGGGCCCGGAAGAAGCGCTCGACGCCATCATATTTGATGCGGGCCTCTTCACTCTTGCAGTTGCCGCTGTTCTCGAAGAACTGGTTGATATGACGGAGGTAGCCCCAGTGGCTCTGGGACCACAGACCGGTGGTCGCATTGGTCCGGGTGCCTTTCTGGATGGCGCTCAGGCTGCGGCCGATAAAGTCATCCCCCTTGATTTCCACATAAGCCGTGGCATCGTCCAGCAGGGTGGAATACTCGTAGTTGGTCCACAGTTCCAGCTCTTTCTCGGAAGAGAAGAAGTTTTCGGGAGCGAGATTGGTCTCAGGAGTTTTGGTGAGAAAGTCCTCGCAGGCAGTCATGGTCAGAACGACGGCCGATACGGTCAATACGTTGAATATGCTTTTCATGTTTCTGTCCTCCTGTTATTAGAAAGTAATGTCCACGCCGAAGGTGATGGTCTTGGCATACGGATACAGGCAGTCGCCATAGGCCGAAGTCGTGGCCACTTCGGGATCCACGGTGTCGCAGTATTTCTTCATCGGAGACAGATAGAACAGGTTTTCTCCGCTGAAGTAGATACGGCACTTCTGAATGGCCGAGGTCTTGAAAGGAATGGTGTAGCCCACGGTGAGGTTCTTGAGGCGCAGGTAGGCCGCATTCTGCAGGTAGCGGTCGTTCACGACGCTGCTCTTGACAAGCTGTGCCCGCTGGCGGGGGAAGTAACCGGAAGGATTCTCTTCCGTCCAGCAGTTATCCTGCAAGTTCGTTGCGATGAACGTGGGTCTTCTGTAGGAATAAGGGCCCCAGAAGTACACGCAGTCGGCATCGGGATACCAGTCGCATTTGCCCACGCCCTGGAAGAAGACGCTCAGGTCCAGACCCATCCAGGAGAAATCACCCTTGAAAGAGTAGCGGTAACGGGGCAGGCTGTTGCCGATGACGCGGCGGTCACCGGGGTCGTCCAGGGTGTTGGAACCCGTGTCGATGGCCTTCTTGCCGTCCTTCATGTGCTTGTCGTCGTCCAGGTTCTCGAACTGCATGTCGCCGGCCAGCACCTTGTTGTAAGGGGCCTTGCAGGCGAGTTCGCCCTTGTTCACGACGCTGAGGTCATATTCTTCGGCCCAGCGCTCGGCATCCTCGTCGCTCTCGAACAGACCAATCACGTGATAACCCCAGATTTCGCCGAGGGTCTTGCCCACATAATTGTCCGTGAGGAGGTTGGTCGGGTTGTTGAACTTGGTGATCTTGGTGACGTTGTCACCCAGGGTGGCGGTGAAGCCGTAGTAGAGCGGCTTGCCGGCCACCTGCTTGGCATCGTGCCAGCTCATGGACACTTCGTAGCCCCGGGTACGCAGGTCGGCCGCGTTCTCCTTCGGGGCGCTCTCGCCATAGACGTTGGGAAGGGTCATGGCCTTGGTGAGCATATCCTTCGTATCCCGGATATAGGCATCGGCCGTGATATTCAGGCGGTCCCGGAAAAAGCCGAGGTCGATACCGGCATTGTAGGAAATGACGGTCTCCCAGGTGAGCCCGCTGGAAACGGGGGAAGACATCGTGGCACGCTGGGCCGCATCCGTCCCGTTGAAGGTGTAGCTCAGCTTCGCGAGGGAAATGGTGTCAAAATAGTAGTAGTTGCTCACCTGCTGGTTGCCCAGGGTACCATAGCTCAGACGCAGCTTGGCCTTGTTCCAGGTATCCTTTATCGGCGCCCAGAACGGTTCCTCGCTCACGCGCCAGCCCACGGAAGCGGAGGGGAAGAAGCCCCAGCGGTGATTCTTGGGGAAGCGGGAGGTACCGTCATAGCGTCCGGAGAGCTCGAGGAGATATCTTTCGGCGTAATTGTAGTTGAGACGCCCGAAGAAGCCCAGGGTGCGGTAGGCGCTGTTGCTTTCGGCGAGGGTGGAGATTTCCGTTGCCGATGCCAGGTTGATGTAGGACAGGGACTCGCTCAGCGAGCCTTTCTGGTGCACCGTCAGGTTGGAGGAGCGGTAGTCGTCGAAGTTGGCGCCCAGCGTGGCGGCCAGGTTGTGCTTGCCGAACGACCCGTCGTAGGAGAAGTAGCCGTTGGCCACGTGTCCGTCCTGGTAGTAGCGCACCTCACGGTAGAAGTCATACACGGAACCGTTGCTGAAGTAACCGCCGGTGAGGCCGTTGCCCACGTACATGCGCTTGTTGGCATTGTCGTAGCAGTTGGGCGTAGGAAGGCTGCGGTAGGTATTCACGTTGTCGTTGCGGCGATAGGTATAGTCCACCACGAATTTCAGGCCTTCCGCGATGCTGAAGGTGAAGCGGTTGGTGAGGGTGAGGGCGTTCTTGAGATGGGCGTTTTTGTTAGCGTCGTTCGTCCACACACCGCCTCGGCCGCTGAACAGCGGGGAGGTGGCGCCGTACATGTAACCCGGCTGGATGTTCACGGTGCCGTCGGGGTTGAAGGGCACATAGAAAGGACCCACGTTCTGCGTCGTGTTCCAAAGGATACCTTGCGATACGCCCGTATCTCCCTGACCGTCCTGCTCCCAGAATCCGCCGTAGCGGTAATTGGACCTTTCGTAGGCGATATTGTTGGAGTAGTGCAGCCAGGGGGTGATCTCCGCATTGAGCTTGGAGCGGAAGGAGTAGTTGTTGATCTTGTCTTCGGCCCCCTGGTTGAACAGGCCCTCGCGGTACAGGTAACGTCCGCTCACATAGTAGTTCATCTTTTTGGTGCCGCCCTTGATGGAGATGTTGTGCTCCGTTTCGGGACGGGTCCGCTTGAACAGGTAGCCGTACCAGTCGAAGTTGCCCAGGTACAGGTAGGTGTTCGTGTAGGTCTCGTCGGGGAGGACCCACGGCCGCTCGGGATTCTCGGTGACATCGTTCCGGCGGTCATACATCATCTGGATCTGCTCTTCCGAGAAGGTCCAGGCGGGGTTGCCCTGCAGGGCCTGGTTGAAGGCATTGGTCATCATGACGTAGTCGTAGGCCGTGGTCATGAAGTTGGTCGAGGTGGTATTGCTCGAGAGGGAGAAGCGGCCGTTGTAGTTGATGGAGGCCCGGCCTTCTTCCCCGGCGCCGCTCTTGGTGTTCACCAGGATCACACCGGCCGATGCCTTGGCGCCATAAATGGCGCAGGCCGAAGCGTCCTTCAGGACGGAGATGCTCTCGATATCATTCGGGTTCACGAGCGTGAGGCTGCCCTCCACGCCGTCCACCAACACCAGCGGGCTGCCGGAGTTCAGGGACACCTTACCACGGACAGAGAGGCTGTACTCGTTGGCTTCGATGGAGCCGTTGCCGTTCGTGAGCACGATGGACGGATCGGCACCCTGGATGGCCATCGCCGTATTCGTAACGGGGCGCTGGTTCAGCGTGGCACCGTCAATCACGGAAACGGCGCCGGTGACGTTGACGCGTTTCTGGGTACCGTAACCCACGACCACCAGCTCGTCCAGGAGGGTGTTCTCGGTGGTCATCACAATGGTGTAGGGCTGGCGCTCCCGGCCGGTGAGCGTCACCTGCTGGTCGTCAAAGCCCAGATAGGAGACCGTGAAGGTAGCGGGGAAGGTGATGCCGTCCATGAAGAAGGCGCCGGTCTCGTCGGCCAGGGCATACGCGCCCGATTTCTTCTCTACGACAGAGGCGCCGATGAGCGGTTCTCCGTTACGGTCTTTCACAAAGCCGGAAAGGCTGGTTTTAAGCGGGGCGGCCTGCTGGGAGGCCTCCTTGTGCAGGTTCACCGAAACGGAATTCCCGTTGATGGCGAAATCGACATTCTGTCCGGCAAAGATCTGGGCGAGAACATCGCTGAGGGAAGCGTCCTTGGCATCGACGGAAATCCGTTTCTGCAGGTCCACCACCTCCGAATTCACGACAATGGTGTAATTGCCCTGCGACTGCAGACGCGTCACCGCCTCCTGGACGGTCACGTTCCGGAGCTTCATGGTCACGCCCTGGGCATGCAGCCCAAGGGGGAGCAGCAAGGCAAGCAACAGCACTGCCACGCGTACAAAGCGCTGTAAAACTGTTTTGCTCATGTGAAAATGTGGATTAGTTATTGGTTGAATATTTATTGATTATCAGCTTGATGGAAGGAATCAGCGCCGGTGCAGGTACACCATGCTGCCGCTGCGGCTTATCCGTAAGTTGCCGTTGCGGGCCAGGAGCTTGAGGATGTCTTCCAGGCTCTCTCCGTTGGTAAAGAAGGCCAGGAAACGCTGATTGGCGATGCGCTCGTCGGCCACCACGATGGGCGTCCCGAACGAACGCTCCAGGGAGGACGCGATATCCTTGAGGGGAATGTTGATGAAGCTGAACGAACGGCCTTCGGCAAAGGTCTTGAAGTCTTCGGGAGACACCTTGGTGAGGGTGACGTCTCCCCCTTCGCGGTTATACTGGACAATGTCGCCGGGGGTGAGGCGCACTTCCCGGCGGTTGTCTCCGACGGGCACTTCCAGGCCCACGGAGCCCTCCCGCAGCATGACTTCCACAATGGAAGCGTCGCGGTAGGACTTGAAATCGAAGGTGGTGCCATAGACGCATACATTCACGTCACCGGAATGGATGATGAAGGGTTTCTCGGGATTCTTGGTCACCTGCGCCAGGACTTCGCCGTCCAGGAAGATTTCGCGCTTGTCGGCCGAGAATTCACTGGGCCAGGTAACGCGCGAACCGGCGTTGAGCGTGAGGACCGTGCCGTCCGGGAGGACCACTTCCTGTGTCTGGGCAATGGGGACCGTGACCTCGTTCCAGGCCACGGGGGCGGGATCCGGATGGGCGCGATAGCCGGCCTTGAAAGCAAAGGGCAGGCAGAGAAGCAGGGTCAGGACGGCAGCGACAAGCCAGCCGGTGAGCCGGACGGGCTGTTTGCGGGAAAGACCCAGACGCTGGCGGGTGGCCTTGAGCGCCCGCTCTCCATCCGGAGCCGTCTCCTGGCGGCAGGCGTCAAACCAGCCGTCCAGCAGGGCCTGGACCTCGGGGTCGCCCATGTGTTGGGACAGGTACTCCTGCACCCGGGCATATTCCTGCTCGGGGAGCGTACCGTTCAGATAGTCTTGTATAAGTTGTGGTGTGACAGGCTTGTTCATTGTCTCTTTATGGTTATTTCCCATAAAGAACGAATGAACGGGCGTTCCTACGTAACGGCCGGGCTAAAAAAACGCAAAAAAACGTCTAACGGACCGGATGGTTGAAGTAGCGGTCCTGGAAGGGCTCGTCTTTCAGGGTGAAATGCCACCATTCGCTGTCCAGGGGCTTGAAGCCGTGACGGAGCATGGCGCGGCGCAGGATGAGGCGGTTGGCAAACTGCTCGGGCGTGATGCTGCGGCCGGCGGGACTCTGGCTGTTATCTCCCGTGTACTCCCCCGTGTCGGGATTGCCGCAGAAATCGGGATGGCTTTCGGGGCCGAACCAGTCGAAGGTGCCGCCCATGTCCACTTCCTTCTCCGTGGCCATGTCAAACAGGGTAAGATCCACGGTAGAGCCGCGCGTGTGGCCGCTTTTGGCCATGATATACTCCTGCTCGAAGAGCACACTCTTGTCCAGGTCCGGATAGAAATACGGAGCCATCAGGGTATCGGCCGCATCGGCCGCCCAGCGCACGAAATGGTCCACCGCCCGCTGCGGACGGTAGGCGTCGTAGATCTTGAGCCGGTAGCCCTGGGCCATGAGCTCGTCACTCACTTCCTTGAGCGCGGCGGCCGCCTCCCGGGTGAGCAGGGCCGTGGGCTGCTGATAGCCGTCGATCCGGGTCCCTACAAAATTATAGGTACCATAATAGCGGATTTCCAGGATGACGTCCGGAACGGCCTGCGAGACAGGGACAAAAGCGCGCTGAAAGGTACAGCCCGGCAGCAGCCCGGCACAGACAAGAAGGAAAAGGAAGCATTTTTTCATAGTGCTGGAACTTAGTCGTCCGAATCGCCCATGATGATGACCAGGCGGTCCCCCACTTGCAGGGGCATGCTGCCATGGGGCACCAGGAAACGCCCCCCGCGGTGCACCATCATCACGCGGATCCCGTGCGGAAGCTGCAGGTCCCGGAGCGTGGCCCCACCCGCCAGGTCGTCCTCGGTGACCGTATGATCGCGGAGCATGCCCATGGCCTCGGGAATCTCCATGCCGAAAGACTCGGCCTTGGGGTCGGCATCATAGCTCAGGTCCAGCCACTTGGCCACCCGGCCCAGACTGCCGCCCTGCACCAGCAGCGAGAAGAGGGTGATGAGGAACACGATGTTGAACATCTCCGAAGAGCGTTCCACACCGGCCACCACCGGGCAGAGGGCAAAGAGAATGGGGCCGGCTCCTTTGAGGCCCACCCACGAGGTCAGCAATTTGGCCCGCGTGGTGAACTTCTTCTTGAACGGAGCCATGCTGGCGAAAACGCCGGCGGGCCGGGCCACCATCAGGAGGAACAGGCCGATGAGCAGGGCCGGCAGCAGCACGGGCAGCATGTGCGAGGGACGGGCCAGCAAGCCCAGCAAGAGGAACATGACCAGTTGCATGAGCCAGGTGAGGCCGTCAAAGAAGTTCAGGATATCCTTCCGCTGCTGCAGCTGCGCCTTGTTGCCGATGATGATGGCCGCCAGATACAGGGCCAGCAGGCCGTTTCCGTGCAGGACGGAAGCCACGCCGTTGGCAAACAATCCCATGCTGAGCATCAGGATGGAGGTGAGGGCGAAACTGGACAGTTTCACCCGGTTGAGCACCCATTTGCCGGCATAGCCCGCACCCAGGCCAATCGCGATACCCACCACAATCTGCAGCACCAGCACCAGGACGGTGCTCAGGCCCACCAGCCAGCCACTTTTGTCGGCAATCCCCTCCGTGGTCATGAGCTTCACCATGATGATGGTGAGGGTATAGGCCATGGGGTCGTTGCTACCGGATTCGAGCTCCAGCATGGGGCCCAGGTTCTGCCGCAGGTGCAAGCGCTTGTCCCGCAGCACGGAGAACACCGAGGCCGAATCCGTGGAGCCCATCACCGCCGCCAGGAGGAAACTGCCCATCAGGGAAAGTCCCAGGGACACCCGTCCCACCAGCCAGATGAACAGGCCGGTGAGGACCACGGTGATGAAAACCCCCAGGGAGGACAGCAGGATGCCCGTCCGGTACACCGGCCGGGTCTCTTCCATCGAAGTCTCCAGGCCGGCCGTGAACAGGATGATGGTCATGGCGAAGTGACCGATGGACTCGGCCACTTCATAGTCTTCAAAGTGCAGGCCCAGCCCGTCCGGTCCCACGGCCATACCCAGCAGCAGGAACAGCAGCAGGGAGGGCACCCCCCAGCGTGAGCCCAGCTTGGTAACCAGCACCGCGGCAAAAACCAGGACGGAGCACAGCAGGAGCAGGTTCTCCGACAGCAGGCTCACCGAGAAGACCGAAAGCGGCATCATTGAATCTCAAAGAGGTTCAGGAAACCGGTCATCATGAAGACGCTCCGGATTTCATTGCCGATGTTGCGTACGATCACACGCCCGCCTTTCTCGGCGGCCGCCTTGCGCAGGGTGAGGAAAATACGAAGGCCGGAGCTGGAGATGTAGGAGAGCTCGGTGCAGTCCAGGATAATGGTTCCTGCGGCATCGGCCTTCAAAGCCTCCATCTGGGGGGCAACTTCCTGTGATGCGGGGGTGTCCAGCCGGCCTACGAAGGCAACGGTTACCACGCCATTTTCTTTTTCAATCTTTACTTCCATAATTATTTAAATGTTTTTAGTCATCGTTAGAACATTGTATCCATCTTTCCACTCATACTGCACATGATCCATGATCTGGCGCACCAGGTGGACGCCCAGGCCGCCGATGGGACGGTCTTCGGCCGAGGCGGTGATATCCACCTCGGGACGGGAGGTGGGGTCGAAAGGCTTGCCGGAGTCGGAGAGCACGAAGGTAAGGGTATTCCCTTCGAGGTTGGCCTCCAGCTCCACAGAACCGTACGTTCCCTTGGGATAGGCATACAGCACCACGTTGGTAACAGCCTCCTCCAGGGCCAGGTTCAGGCTGGGCACCAGGATGGGATCCAGGTTCATGTCCTCCGACAGGGCCTCCAGCCAGCCTTCCAGGCGGGAAATCTGCTTCACATCGTTGTACAGGATGAGCTGCTTCCCTCCCCGGACATATTCGCTGCGGCCCAGGAAATGGATGAAGAGCATGGTGAGGTCGTCACTCTGCGGGGCGCTGCCTACGAATGCTTTCACTTGTTTTTCCATCTGCTGCAAATGATCATAGGCGCCCTTGCGGCCATGCAGGGACTCTGCCATGCGTTCCTCGCCGAACTGCTCGTGATTGACGTTCTCGGCCTCCGTGAGACCGTCCGTAAAGAGGAAGAGGGCGTTGTCGTAATGGAAATCGATTTCCTGCTCCTCGAAATCCCAGCCAGGCATAATGCCCAGCGGCAGGTTGGGTTTCACGTCCAGGGGACGGATGGAATCGGTCAGGAGCATGGGCGGATTGTGTCCTGCATTGCAATAACAGAGTTTTCCCGCCGCCAGATCCAGGATCCCGCAGAAGAAGGTGACGAAGAAATTGTTCTCGTTCATGGTGGACAGACTGTCGTTCATGGCCGATACAATGCGCCCGGGGGCCTTTTCACGGGAAGACAGGTTGCGGAACGAGGTGCGGGTCACGGCCATCACCAGGGAGGCCGGAATGCCTTTGCCGCTCACGTCTCCTATGCAGAAATACAGTTTCTCGTCAATGATAAAGAAGTCATACAGGTCTCCTCCCACCTCCTGGGAGGGCAGGATATTGGCCGCCAGGTCCAGGTCGTGCCGGTCGGGGAAAGGCGGGAAGCTCTTGGGGACCATGGACATCTGGATGTGGCTGGCAATCTCGAGATCGCCCGCCATGCGTTCCCGCTTCTCTTCCAGTGCCTGGAATTTGAGCTGCTCTCTCACGAAAGAATGCAGGATGATGATAAGGAGGGCCAGGCCAAAGACCTGGAAGAAAGACACGATGATGCCGGTACGGCGGATCTCGCTGTAGATATCCCGCTCGGGTACCACGATGCACATGGACCAGCCGATTCGCTCCACCGGAGCATAGAAGACGTGATAACGCTCCTTATCGTATTTCAGGATCTGGGTACCCGACTGCCCCGAGCGCATAGCGGCGTCCAGTTTCTGGAAGTCGAGATTATCGTGCATCTGGTTCGCCACCTGCGTCAGAGCCTGGTTCTGCAGGGCTTCCCGGCTCTTGTTCACCACGAGATGGCCGGCGCGGCTGATCAGGAGGCTGGAAGCGTGGGGATACACCTTGATATTACCCACCATGTCTGCGAGCCAGTCCAGGGCGATATCGGCCGTGAGGACGGCGGCGAATTTCCCCTTGAGGTCCTTGATGGGGAACGAGAAGGTGGTCATGAGCGCCTCGCCGCCCCCTTCGTCATAATAAGGTTCTGACCAATAGGGCGTTTCGAGTTCCAACGGTATCCGGAACCAGGGCTGGGCCGGATAGTTGTACTCGGGCGTGGCCAGCGAAAGTATGGTGAGCGAGGTGTCGGCATCCCGGTAGCAGTAAGGCGCATAGAGCGGGAAACGGCGGCTGTAATCCGGCAGCAGCGCCACCGTGGATCCCATGATGGTGGGATTGTCATGCACCACCCGCCAGCTCACGCGGGGCAGGCTGTCCGGAACGTTCAGGCACCACTGGGCAATCCATTCACTGTTCCGAACGGCCGTTTCCGTCTGGTTCACCACATCCATAATCTGGTTGCGGGTGGCTTCCAGCTGGGTCTCGGCCCGGCGGGAGGCCTCGCTCCGGATGCCGCACTGGGCAAAGTAGAGCTGGATGAGGGAGGTAGCCTCCAGGGTAATGGCGGCTACCAGCACCAGCAACAACCCGGCGCGGGCAGAGCGTTTTCTGAATTGTTTTTCTCTGGAACCGACTATCATAGCAGAGGACGTAAGACTTCGCGGAATTCAGGCATGGGACGCCGTGTATCACGCTCAACGATGAGCGTCTTGAGACCGGCATACGGGGAGATTTCCTCCTCGATGTCTTTCAGCGGGCGGTCGGCCCCGAAATAGGCCCGGGCAAACTCCTGCCAGAAGCGGATGGCCAGGGCCTTGGGCATATGGAAGGCTTCCTGGATGAAGCCCTCGTCGCTGAGACAGCAGCACAGGTACACCATGCCCACGTCGAAGAGGTGGTTGCCCCAGCAGAAATCTCCCAGGTCGATGAAATAGCGCTTGTCGCCCGCAAAGATGGCATTGCTATACTGCAGGTCCCCGTGGATGGCGGTGTCCTCATCGGGCGTATCGGCAATGAATCGGGCCAGGCTGTCTTTTTCGGCCGATGTAAAGAAAGGGTTCTCTGCCAGGAGGCGGTAGTAACGGTCCTTGACGTTTTCAAAGGCATCGGGAGCCACATGCGTGGCATGGAGCTGCAGGCACATCTGGGCGAATTCCGAGGCGAACTGTCCCACTTTTTCCGGCTCGTCGGCCGTGGCGCGGGAATAGGATTTCTTGCCCAGGATGCGTTTGAAGCGAATCCCGTAGCGTCCGTCCTCGGTGACCACATACTCGCCGGGTTCCGGGGTGGGAATGCCCATCTCATAGACCTTCCGGGCCAGTTTCATCTCATCCAGGGGTTGCTGGATCTTGCCCGGGAAATACAGTTTGAGCATGACCGAAGGGTCGGTCTTGTGGTCATAACTCTCCCCATTGGCACCGCCGCCAAAGAGGACATAATCGTCCAGCGATATGCGGATAGCTTCCTCCATTATGCAAACACTTGATTGATAAGCTGTTCAAATTCCTTAAAAGCAAAGGTGCCGGACAGTTCCCGCAGTGCGTCGGCCAGCCCGCGATAGTGCCACTCGTGGTCTTTGCGGTCTTTGGCATGGAACAGATTCCACAGGGCGTCTCCCTGCACGGCATAGTCACGGGCAATGGCCCGCATGTTGGAAAGTTTGTCTCCCAGAGCGACCATCTTGGCATCCCGGGAGGCGTGGGAGAGCCGCTCGATGGCAGCCCGTTTGCGGGCATGCCAGCTGTCCTCCTCGCACACGCCTTCATGGACATCGTCGCTTTCAGAGGCCACCAGGGAAGCAATGCGGTCCCCGAATGCCTCCCGGAGCTGCTCCACCGTGATATCCGTATCCTCCACGGTGTCGTGCAGGGCGGCAGCGGCCAGCAGTTCCTGGTCCGGGGTCATGGTGGCCACAATCTCCACGGCTTCCAGGGGATGGACGATATAGGGGAAGCCCTTGCCGCGGCGTTCCGTGCCGGCATGGGCTTGCACCGCAAAGATGATGGCGCGGTCCAGCAGATCTGTATTGAGCGGTTTGTTGGCCATGGCTTACTGATGCATGAAAGGTAATTCCTGGCACTGTTCCAGCAGGAAATCGGCCATGGATTCGTTAATTTCGGACTCGCCGTTCAGGGCATCCAGCATGATCTTGAGTCCCAGGCGGCCACCGCCGCTCTTGAGAATGTAGGCCATGCACAGGTTCTGCGGCGCCACGCTGGAGGAGAGGATGTCCAGGTCGGTGATGCCCATCTGGAAACAGGCAATCTGGTAGGCCGCTTCGGAATACTCGCGCACCAGCTTGTCCACGTCTCCCAGCGTATGGAAGCCCAGGGTCTTGAAAAGCGGCAGGAAACGGGACATGTCCACGTCCTGGATTTCGGCCTGGTTGATGGAGGCAATCCGGCGGGTCAGGGAGTCGAAGGGGCCCAGGGAGAGGTAGCTGCGGAACGAGTCGCCGTTGAGTTCCACTTCCGACAGGTTGCCGGAAGCCACCAGTTTCTGCACCTGGCGGCGGTAGTCGGACAGTTCCTGGCGGATGCGGCTGAACTCGTCGTCGATGAGTTCCAGCATACCGGCGAGCCGGCTCATGTTGCGCAGGTACACCTTGGGGATTTCCACACCGCTCTTGTAGCCCGTATCGTGGTTCATGTTGGCCCAGGCATGCTGGAGGACGGTGCGCATCTGCACCTCGAAGCGGATCTGGTTCAGTTCCGGCTGCTCCGGGTCGGACCACAGCGTGGGCGGGATGCGGCAAATGTAATGCAGGGAGAGATAGCCGAAACTGTCAATCTCGTGGGCCTTGCGTTTGTCGATGGAATTGGCCCAGTCTATCTCGAAGTTGCGCTCCAGCACGGAGGCCACCTTGTCCACATCATCTATATAGAATGTAATGACCCGGATGCCCACCAGGTCCGTGATGTCCAGGATGCTCTTGTACTTGCCCCCCTTGAGCCGGAGTTTTCCGGCCAGGGACGGCTCGGTCTTCACGCGGTGCTCCACGGCAGCCACGATGATACCGGCCTTCGCAAAGAAGGCATTCAGTTTTTTGGGGACATCCTCGGCCATCCGGGAATAGACCGGAAGCAGGGAACGGTACTCGTTGAGCAGTTCCTCCGCGTGGGGGTCCAGGGCCGGTAACTTCTTGGACATAGGGCTTACACAGGTTATAGTCAGGTGTAGTATTGCTTACAAAAATACAAAAAACTTTCTTATCTTTGTAGGGTATATGCATAATTGATAAAAAAATCAAGAAGCCACATATGAAAAAAATCGTTACGGCCCTCGCCTGCATGCTCCTGTCCCTGACCATGCTCGCCCAACCGGCCAACCTGCTGGCCCTGGCCCGCGAAGAACTGAACAAGCGCGGTCTGGAAGAAACGGAAGTGCGTGCCAGGCTGCTGGAAGAAGGCATCGACGTGGATGCCATCCAGCCTTCGGAGTACCCCGCCTACCAGACGCGGGTCATCGACATCCTGAACAAGATGCAGGCCGAAAAGACCGGCACCGCCGGAACGCCGGACCAGCTGGCCCCGTCGGCACCCGCCGGCACCACCCTGCTGGAAGCAGCCGCCAGCGAGGCCAAGACGCCCAACGAATTCCCCCAGACCACCCGCGGAGAAGCCGCGGCCGAGGAAGCCCTCCAGCAGGCCCTGGAAGAGAATAACATCGACCCCACCGCCGGTAACGACATCTATGGCCACGCCCTGTTCACCGGCAAGACGCTGGACGTGTTCCGCACCACCGACGGCGCCCAGGCCCCGGACACCTATGTCCTGGGCGAAGGCGATGAAGTCCATATCTCCATCTTCGGCTCATCCCAGACCGAGATCCACCAGCGCATCGGCGCCGACGGCTCCATCCAGCCCACGGGTGCCACCAAGATTTTCCTGAAGGGACTCAACCTGGGCCAGGCCCGCAGCATCATCAAGACCAAACTGGCCCAGCACTACTCCTTCCGTCCGGACCAGATTGCCGTCACCATCACCACCGCCCGCACCCTGTCCGTGAGCATCTACGGCGAAGTGGGCGTGCAGGGCGGCTTCACCCTCAGCGCCCTGAACACGGCGTTCAACGCCCTGGCGGCGGCCGGCGGCCCCACCGAAATCGGCTCGGTCCGTAACATCCAGCGCTCCCGTTCCGGCAAGACGGAACGCCTGGACCTGTACCAGTACATGACGGGCGCCATCCACAACGTCCTGTATGACCTGCAGAACGGCGATGTCATCTTCGTGCCCGTGGCCCAGAAGACGGTGCTCATCCAAGGGGCCGTGAACCGCCCCATGCGCTACGAGATGATTGACGGGGAAACCCTGGCCGACCTCATTGCCTATGCCGGCGGCCTCACCTATAACGCCTATCCCAACTTCGCCCAGATCGAGCGCCGCGAAGGCGGAGAAGTCCGCTTCCTGGAATTCGACCTCAGCGACATCCTGAAAAAAGGCATGCGCGTGCCGCTGGAGAACGGTGACGTGGTGCGCATCAAGGCATCGGACCGTTCCGTGGAGAATTACGTGGCCGTGGCCGGTGACGTCTGGTATGGCGGCCGCTTCGACCTGGAGAGCAACAGCAGCCTCCAGCGCCTCCTGGAGAAGGCCGGTCCCCGCTACACCGCCCGCACCGACTATGTCTTCGTGGAGCGCACCCGCCCGGACGAGACCGTGGAAGTGATCACCGTCCCCTACCCCGGCCTGAGCGGCAATCCCGACTTCCGGCTCCAGGCCCGCGACTCCGTGCGCGTGCTCCAGCTCTCCACCTACCGGGACACGGAGACCATCTCCGTGCACGGCCAGGTGCGCCAGCCCTTCACCCGCGAATTCGGCCTGAACGACCACATGACCGTCTCCCAGGCCATCGAATATGCCGGCGGACTCAAGGCCACCGTCTATCCTGTGGCCTACATCTTCCGCCGCGACATCACCAATCCCAACAAACAGGAATACCTCGCCATCTCCCTGGAAAAGGACGGAGACACGCTCCTCAGGCCCGGTGACGACCTGCACATCTACGACAACACCACCTTCACCAACGTGGGCGAACTGCGCATCAGCGGTGCCGTGAAGAACCCCACCAACATCACCTTCGACCCCAACCTCTCCCTCCACGACCTCATCACCATGGCCGGCGGCTTCGAGGTGGGCGCGGCCTACGACCGGGTGGAAGTGTTCCGCATGAATATCTCCAAGCAGGACGAAGTCTCCTTCGACCGCCTCACCATCATCGTGGACGAGGATTACCAGTGCATCGACCCCGGCTTCCAGCTTCGGCCCTACGACCACGTGGTGGTGCGCATGACGCCCAACTTCTCCCACGGGCGCACCGTGGAGATCAACGGCCGCGTCAAGTATCCCGGCGCCTATGTCATGGAAGACAGCCGCACCAGCCTGTCGGAAGTGATCAAGATGGCCGGCGGCCTGCTGGACGACGCCAGTCCCTACACCACCGTCTTCCGCACCTATAACAACCGCGGCAACATCGCCATCGACCTCCGGGATGCCATGAAACACCCCGGCAAGATGGGCTACGACCCCATCCTCATGGAAGGGGACGTCATCAACGTGGTGCGCATGGAAAACACCGTCATCATCCGCGAGCTGGGTACCCGCATGGCCCAGTACATCCCCGACCAGTTCACCTCCACGCAGAAACTCCTGGTGTACCAGGGCGGCCGTTCGGCCAAGTGGTACATCAACCAATATGCCGGCGGTTTCGTGAAGACGGCCGACCACAAAAGCGTCACCGTCACCCTGCCCAACTACCAGACCAAGTCCACCAAGAGCTTCCTGGGCATGCACATCTACCCCAAGGTAGAACCCGGCAGCACCATCACCCTCACCATTGACCAGCAGAAGAAAGAGCGGATCGAGAAGCCCCGGGAGAAAATTGACTGGGAGCGCATAGCGTCGTCATCCCTGTCGGCCCTCACCTCCGTGGTGTCCATGATCCTGCTCATCGAAAGACTCAACTAGCCTATGGACCCGAACCAAAGCTACAATACCCCCGTGGAGGACGAAGAAGGCATAGACCTCATCGCCCTGGCCAAAGAATTGTGGAAAGGGCGCAAGACCATCATTATTGTCACCGCCGTGTTCATGGCGCTGGGACTGCTGGCCGCCCTCACCCTGAAGCGCACCTACACCGTGTCCACCGTCATGGTGCCGCAGCTCAGTTCCAGCCGCAATTCCTCCCTGAGCAGCCTGGCCTCGCTGGCCGGTTTCGACCTGGGCCTGTCCAACGCCACCGGCGGAGAGCTCTCCCCGCTGGTCTATCCCCAGATCGTGAACAGCGTCACCTTCCGCCGGGAGCTCATGTACACCCCCCTGCATTACGAAAAGGCCGACACCGCCGTGAGCATGTACACCTATATGAAGGAGTACGCCAAGCCCTCGCCCATGAGCTATGTCCTCAAATATACGATCGGCCTGCCCGGCGTCATCCTGGGCGCCCTCCGGAAAGAAAAGCCGGAAGAGGAAGAGCCCGTGGCCGAGACGCAGGAGAGCACGGATGAAGGGCTCCACCCCATCGTGCTCACCCAGGATGAGGCCGCCGTCATCAAAAGGATTGCCGGCAGCATCTCGCTCACGGCCGACAAGAAAGAAGGATACCTCACCCTCACCGTGACGGGCTCCGAGCCCCTGCAGACGGCCGAACTGGCCCTGAAGGCCCAGCAGCTCCTGCAAAGCGAGCTCACCCGTTTCCGGACGGAGAAGGCCCAGGCCCAGCTGGCCTACGTGCAGGCCCGTCACGACGAGATCAAGGCCGAGGCCGAATCGTACCAGAGCCAGCTGGCGGTGATTCGCGACCGTTCCCAGCAGATGGCCACCACCCGGTCCAAGATTGAGCAGGAACGCATCCAGAACAAGTACAACGTGGCCAACTCCATCTACGGGGAAATGGCCAAGCAGCTGGAACAGGCCAAGATGCAGGTGAAAAGGGACACCCCCGTGCTGGCTGTCATCCAGCCGGTCACGGTGCCCCGCCAGCCGTCCAACAGCCGGGCAAAAGTATTGATTGTCTGGACTTTCCTGGGCGCCGTATTAAGTTGCGGCCTGGTACTGGGAAAGAGTTACTGGCCCAAAGTCAAGGAAGCCTTCAAATAGGTCCTTTCGCTGAACGTGAACCTGTCGGCCTGCAGCTGGCAGGTTTCTTTTATATCCCCCGCCTCCATGCGCAGCTCGGTGCCCCGCAGGCTGTACGTGCCGCTGAGCGAAGCCACGATGAGCTGGTTCATGGCCATCAGGCGCGTGAAGCTGCTCTCCGAAGTGAAGAGAATGACGGCCGGCAGACCGTTGGCGGCATAGATCCAGGCCGTACCCGCGAGGCCCTCGGATGCGGCGGCGCTCACCGTCTCCGGGGCCGGATTCATACAGAACACGCCCAGGGAATCCACGACGAGGAAATCCTCGAAGAGCGTCGCCTCGACAGGGCCGGCCTGCACTTTGTTCCCCTGGAGGGTATAGCTGGCCTGCTTCCATTCCCAGCCATAGGGATGCCCTTCCTTGTGGATGGCGTTCCGGTAAGTCCCTTCCAGCACGTCGCTTTCGCCCATAAAGGCCGCCAGGCGCAGGTCTCCGTTCACCATGGTGGCCCACACGCTGCCTGCGAGGCGCTCGTGCGAGAAGGGCCCCAGCGGGGTGAGGTTCCGGTTGGTCTTGCTGTTTTTCAGGTGTGAGAAGGTGCGTACGAACTGGATGGGCGACGACCAGTCCGCTCCCTCACAGATGACCCGGTGGCCGTCGGTATGATAGGTCCCGTTCTGGGCCTGGAAATAACCGGTGCTGAAATCTTCCTGCAGGATGGATACATGCTTGTCGTCCGGGAAGCAGACGCGGGCGGTCTGGCCTTCCACCGAATAAGACCAGTAGGTGCCCGGCATCTGGATGCGCAGCGGATCCATGACCAGTTTGGAGCAGGACGTGAGGGCCAGCAGCAGGGCCAGCGCCGTCAGAAGGGGTTTTCTCATTGGATGAAACTCGCGAAATAAGAGGCGAAAAAGACATTGGTGAGCAGGTATCCCACCACCGTGGCAACCAGCACGGAGATGAGGCCCGGCATCATGAAACTGTGATTCAGGAGGTACTTGCCTATCACGGTGGTCCCGCTCCGGTCAAAGTTGACGGTGGCGATGTCGGAAGGATAGTTGGGGATGAAGAAATAGCCGTACACGCTGGGCAGGACGCCCAGCAGCACGGGACCCGCGATACCCAGCTCATAGGCCAGGGGCAGCATGGCCACCACCACGGCGCCCTGGGAGTTGATGAGCACGCTCACGAGGAAGAACACAAAGGCAATGCTCCAGGGATAGTTGGTAACCAGGCCGGAGAGCATGGCCTTCATCTCGTTCATGTAATTGCCGAAGTAGGTATCGGCCAGCCAGGCAATGCCGTAGATGGCCACCACGGCCACCAT
>JAEEGL012725306.1_pt1 | contig 50353 bp, 43 predicted proteins | sample 9134231 | NCBI WGS metagenome assembly JAEEGL01 (sample SAMN16246548, study PRJNA631951) | gut metagenome | biome: gut microbiome; feature: rumen; material: fiber-attached | host: Bos | place: Iran: Karaj | collected 2018-10 | reverse complement strand
TTCTCTGAATTTCTTTTGTTTCAATTTACTTGAAACGCTGGAATTTTCAGGGTTGCATTACTATTTAATTGTCAAAGTTCTTTGTTGGTACTTTCTATCCTTAAGATAGAAAACGCAGAAGGAGGGATTTGAACCCTCGCGCCGCTATTAACGACCTGCACCCTTTCCAGGGGTGTCTCTTCAACCACTTGAGTACTTCTGCAAAATAGTTGATTCACAATAATTATGTTATTGTAGCAGCGTGTTCATAATTAAGCGGAGCGAAAGGGATTCGAACCCTTGTGGCGTTGCCGCCAAACGGTTTTCAAGACCGCCTCGTTATGACCGCTTCGATATCGCTCCGAGTTATCTTATTTAATTTCAATAAGATTTTGCTCTGGCTTTGAGTGCTTACCGCGCTCGCCGCAGCGCAAGATATATATTATCAAAGCCCATATAACATGTCAATCACTTTTTTCAATTTTTTTTAAAGTTTTTATAATAATACGCTATTTTAAAATGCATTTTCACGCGGTATCAAACGATTGAGCCATTCCATAATCACATTCAATCCCGCTTATTCACTGGAATAAGCATCATCATGACGCTTGCGTCATTTTTCTTTACTGGCGCCAAAAATTTTTTTTGGATTTTTTTGATCAATTCATAAGTTTATTGTAAATTTCAATTAATCTTTCTATGTTTTTTTCTACAGAATAGTTTTTTAACACTTTCTGTTTTCCATTTAGGCCATAGCTTTTTGCAAGCTCATTATCATTCATAAGCTTTAGGATTGCATCCCTCAAAGCAGCGGAATCTTTCGGTGAAATCAGCGTTCCATCAGCACCGTCCTGGATAATCTCTGGAATTCCACCTACATTGCTGGCGACAACAGCAGATCCTGCATACATAGCTTCAATTATAGAAACCGGGAATCCCTCATAATAAGATGGTAGTACCAATATACCGCATTTATTCAGATAATTGTCTTTTTCCTTATCCTTTATCCAGCCAAGATAAGTAACAAAGTCATTGCATTCCTCAATCTTTTTCCTATAGATTTCTTCCTCGTATATGCCACCTATATAAAGATGTGCATCCTTATTTGCCATGTGGATTTCCTTCATGGCGTCAAGAAGCTCGTCTATTCCTTTATCTTTGCAAATCCTTCCAAGAAAAAGAACACTATTATAGTCTTTTTCCATCTCGGATACGCCCACGTTCTGATCTTTCCCGCTTATCTGTATTCCATTTGGAAAAACCACAATTCGCTCTGCATCAGTAAGCTTAGAAAAATAGTCCTTCCAACCGCTTGTTAAAACAAGCATCACATCTCCCATAGAAAGGATATCCCTGACAAACTTCTTTTTCTTCTCGGAGATTTCCTGTCCATAAAAGGTCTTAAAATCACCACCGTGCTGATGGAGCACGATCTTCTTGCCTTTCCTGTGTGCAGCCCGAATAAAATACGCCTTCCTAAAAAAGCTGGCATCTGAAGAAAAGTGCACATGGGCAACATCACACCAGGGCAGTTCTTTTAAGAAGCGCGCATAAGCAAAGGCAGCTACAAAAAGCTTTTTCAGCTTGCTGCCTTCTTTCATGGTTCCTATATATTTTAATTCAACCTTTTCATCAAGTCCCGCACTGTAGAGTTCGTTTACCACGGCAGATATTCCGCCATGGACCTCTCTGTCAGGACCGGCCATCAAAACCTTTATCCTACCCATAAACTTAAAATCCCCAGGTAATTCTATATATCTAATGTATCAATTTTTATACGTAATCATTTGCTGTTTATGCACAACGCACCAAAATATGTCATCAATCCCAGCCAATAATGCAAATATCTTTTCAAACACCAAGTATAGCCTCTGCAGTAGGTATGTCATCAGGGGTCGTAATCTTGATATTAGTATAAGCTCCTTCAACGAGCTTTACCTTTTTGTCAGTAAAATACTCAACCACCATAGCGTCATCTGTGATGTTGACACCCTTTGCCATGAGTTCGCCTTCCTCGCGATCCAGTCTCTCATACAAATCAAGTATCATCTTATATGAAAAAACCTGTGGTGTCTGAATGAGCCATGTATGTGCCCTGTCAGGAGTGCTTACAGCAAAGCCCTTATCATCTGAAAGTTTGATAGTATCCTTGACCGGCATGCCAACCACGCAGGCTCCATGTTCCTTAACAGCATGAAGTGCACGCATAATAATCTCATCTGTAACAAAAGGCCTTGCTCCATCATGGATGAAGGCATAGTCACAATCAGAAGCTGCTGCCTGAAGTCCCCTGCGTACGCTGTGATAGCGATAGAGTCCGCCCTCTACTATAGCAGTTACCTTCTGAAAACCATACTTCTCCACTATATCCTTTCGAACATAGTCCACATCCCCTTTGGATACCACAAGCACAATATCATCAATGATACTCTCTTCAAAAGTCCTAAGAGAATAGTAAATAAGGGGCTTCCCCCCAATCTCCATGTATTGCTTTTTTACATCCGAATTCATCCTGCTGCCACTACCTGCAGCAAGCACAACCGCTACTGTTTTCATATAATGTCAGCCACTCCCTAATGCGCTTACTATTTACATATTTTTGCAAAGCACAATTCACTAATTTCTATATTCAGCCTGGTCTTAGTGATTCGCATGAAATCTACGTTCTCTGTCTCCCAGAGGAAGATTTGGCACCGCATTCATATCAAGGCCAAATCTCACTCCCTTCTTGTACTCATAATATGCAGCCGCACCTATCATAGCAGCATTATCAGTACAAAGAACCGGTGAAGGTCTGTAGAATCTGATGCCATTTGATGCACATTCTTTTTCCATTAACTCGCGAAGTCCCGTATTAGAAGCAACTCCTCCTGCAATAGCAAGCTTGTCATAGCCGTATTCCTTGCAGGCCTTTATCGCATGGGACACCAAAACCTCAACCACAGCCTTTTGGAAAGAAGCAGCAACATCTGCCTGATCAAGCTCCTGCCCCTGCATCTTCGCCTGATTTATGTAGTTGAGTACTGAAGACTTAAGTCCGCTAAAAGAAAAATCATATTCTGCATCAGGAATCTGTGCCTGTGGAAAAGTAAAGGCATCTGGATTTCCCTCTTTGGCTGCCTTGTCAATCTTTGGGCCTCCAGGATAGCCAAGACCAATTGCCCTTGCCACCTTGTCAAAAGCCTCTCCTGCTGCATCATCTCTGGTCTGACCGATTATTTCGTACTCACCATAGTCTTTAACAACCACAAGGTGAGAATGGCCGCCTGAAACAACAAGACATACAAAAGGAGGCTCCAGGTCCTTATTTTCAATAAAGTTGGCACTAATATGTCCTTCTATATGATGCACACCAATAAGTGGCTTTCCTGTAGCAAAAGCAATTGCCTTTGCCTCAGAAACTCCAACCAATAGAGCACCCACAAGCCCCGGGCCGTAAGTAACCGCAACTGCATCTATATCCTTTAAGGTAACGCCAGCCTCTTTGAGAGCTGCCCTAATGCAACCATTCATCTTCTCAACATGCTTTCTTGACGCAATTTCAGGAACCACGCCGCCATAAATAGTATGAAGCGCAATCTGAGAAGAAATAATATTGGATAAAACCTCTCTGCCATTTTTGACAACTGCAGCTGCAGTTTCATCGCAGGAGCTCTCTATAGCAAGAATAGTTACAGAATCATTCTCCGCTACAGGTTCTTTTGCCCCCTGACTATCTTCTTCCGGTTTAATTGACATGAAAATGACGCCGTCATCCTCAACATTTTTTTCTATATTCATATAACCTCACTAATTATTGTCCAAAGCCTCCCAGCCAAGGATCTTCCACTTTCCGTTATCATCTCTTCGAAGCACAAACTGATAATAAATAGGCACACCGGTTGAGCCTTTTCTTAAGTAAAACTGGCAATCTACTGTACACATTTTCTTTCCGCCAACCTTAACTTGTTCAGGCTCTCTAGTCTGCACAACATATGTGGAAATTGAATAATCTCCTTCTTTCTTTTCTTTAACCTCATCCTTTATTGACTTGGCAAAATTGCTCTGATTGGCCATAAGCTCATCATCCATGATACCGCCAAGGACCTCAATCATCCTGTCCTGCTGCTCATCCGTGTAGCCCTCTTTATACATAGCCTTCATGATCTTGCCATAGAGCTCCACAACCATTCTTGGATCCGCCGGGTAATTCTTCTCAAGATTTGTAGTTGTGATCTCGTCGATAACCGTAAGAATGTACTCCTCGGTGCTTGGGGATTTGTGACTTCTAGTCACCATAAGATAAAAGCCCAAAAGAACCACAGCTCCCAAAACCGCCAAAACTATTGATTTGACAATCGCAGAATTCTTACTATTATTCTTCATTTCCCCCTCGCTTCCGCGCCTGCGCGCCGTTAATTGTCCCCTTCTTCCTGATCCTCAAACCTAAGTTCTATACTGCGTCCATCCTTGGCTGCAATACTCTTTGCAAAAATCTTTTTGGTCTCTGGCATAAACTCTGCAGGATTCACCAGCGATGGGCTGTAGTGAGTAAGCCACATTTCCTTAACTCCCGCATCCCTTGCCATCCTTGCTGCCTCGTAAAATGTCATATGCTTATATTCACGGGCCTTAGCCAGCTTGTCCGCCTCGCCATACATTCCTTCACAGATAAAAAGATCTGATCCGGCCGCATTTCGTACAATACTGTCAGTTGGTCTTGTATCCGTAGTATAAGTAAGTTTAATACCTTTGCGGATGTCACCAAGAACCATTTCAGGGGTAAATACCCTTCCATCCTCCATGGTAACTGTGTTGCCCTTCTGTAAAATACTCCAGTATTTTTTCTCGATGCCTGCTGCCTCCGCAGCTTCAACATTGAACTTCCCCTGTCTCTTCAGGCTCATGGAATAACCATAGCAGGTAATATTGTGATTTACCTTAAAGGCTGTGATTGAAAAGCCCGGCATTCCATCAATTTCAAAAGTTTCCTCATCACCGGTAATTTCCTTGAATCGAATTTCAAAAGGAAGCTCCGGCGCAATAACTCTAAGTGAATTAACAATTCGCTCTACACCCTTGGGACCAACTATCAAAAGAGGCTCCGTTCTCTCTGCGTTGCCCATGGTAAGGAGCATTCCCGGCAGGCCGCTTACATGGTCTGCATGGAAGTGGGTAAAACATATAACATCAATAGGCTTTGAGCTAAGGCCTTTTTTCTTCATAGCGATCTGAGTGGCCTCACCGCAGTCTATAAGTACACATTTTCCGTTATATCTCACAAATAAAGAGGTGAGTAAACGGTTTGGGAGTGGCATCATTCCGCCAGTTCCCAGCAAACAAACATCTATCATAAATTATTCCTTTTCCAATAAATTACTGCATCTTCCTTGGGCTCTTCATAAAAGCCCGGTCTTACGCCTTCGCTCTTAAAGCCAAGTCTCTCATACAAATGAATTGCATGTTCATTCCCAGCTCTTACTTCAAGGGTATAATCCTCTATTCCAATGCCTCTGCCTCTCTCAAGAAGCTGCTTAACCATCTTGTAGCCAATGCCTTCGCCTCTGCAGTCACCGGCAACAGAAACATTGGTCACCTCGCCTTCACCTGAAACATTGCGAACACCGCAAAGTCCCACAACTCTTCCAGCCTTTTTCGCAACCAGATAAATCGTGTCATCGCGAGTCAGAGCTTCAAGAAGCTGCTTTCTGTTCCAGGCTTCTTTGCCAAGGTTAGCACTCTCCAAAGCAGCAGCATCATCTATATCCTCCGCAGTCATCCCCTGAACTCTCACGATTCCGGGTGTATTTCTTGACTCCCTGCGGCGTTTCTCCAAGGAGTTTTCCTCTGAAGTACCCTCTTTTTTCTCATTTGCCTCTCTCTCAGCCTGTGAAAGACGAAGGTAGTCAGGCGCAAACTCATCAGAAGAAACCATTCTGCCTTCCTTTGCATACTGCATTGCAAGAGCAGCAAGTGCAGCAGCATTCTGCCTGTTCTGATGCATAGGCGCAATAGAATATGGAACCTTTAAAAGCTCCTCTAATTTGTCATGATAAACAGGCACACCGTCGCCCAAAAGAACTACCGGCTTGCCAATCTCATTTATCTTCTGCGCAATATCATCAATTGATGTCGCAAACTGCTCCCTAATGACCTGCATATCAAAGCTTCTCTCAAGGCTCTTTCCCTCAGGCATGTTAGGCACAAAGGTATAAAGACCTGTATATACCTGGTTTCTCTTGGCATCCATCATAGGGCATATGATTTTTTCTACGCCATAGAGATTGTAGGCAATGCCATCAACCGTCGGAACCGGAATAATCGGCTTATCGAGCGCCAGCGCCAGTCCCTTTGCCGTAGCACTTCCAATCCTAAGCCCCGTAAAAGAGCCCGGCCCCTTTGCCACAGCAATAGCGTCAATGCTGGACAGATCAAGATGAATCTTTTTGCAGATGTCATCCAGCATAGGCATAAGTATCTCTGAATGTGTAGTTTTGTACTGAATAAGGAACTGTGAAAGAAGCTTGTCACCATCAGCAATAGCAACGGCTCCCACAAGTCCTGATGTATCTATCGCAATAATCTTCATATCCTAAAAACATCTCACTTTTTTGTCATTGTAATAAGGCGGTAGTCAAAGCCCTTATCAAGATTCTTTTCTATAACAATCTCTGTATAGTGCTCAGGAAGGATATCCTCTATGAGATTAGCCCATTCGATAAAGCAAATTCCATCTCCGTAAAAATAGTCCTCATAGCCTATCTCATCCATTTCACTGACGTCTCCTATCCTGTAAACGTCGAAATGATAAAATGGAATCCTGCCCTCATCGTAAACCTGAAGTATGGTAAAAGTAGGGCTGCTGACAGGTCCATTTATACCAAGTCCCTTTGCAACTCCCTGAGTAAGCACTGTCTTGCCAACTCCCAAATCTCCAACCAAGGTATAAACCATCCCCGGCTGGGCATTTTCGCCAATTCTCTTGCCTATTTCAAAGGTCTCGCTGGCACTAAACGTCTCATGTCTCGTAACTATTTCCATAATAGCCTCTTTTTCATCTACGTTAATACATAGTATTCCATTTGTAGTATAGCAGAATAAAGAAAAAGACGCCACACCATAAGGCTGGCACACCTTAGGGCTTGACGTCTTTGTTAAATGGAAAATGAGTTTTATTATTAAGCCTCGGCCTTAGCATCCTTCTTGGCAACAGCCATTCGGTCAGCCTTGAGGATAGGGCTAAGCTGCTTGTAAACAAGGAATGTAATAGCACTGTCCGCAACACCCTTGACGAGGTTGAAAGGTGCTACTGCAAACATGCAGAAGGTTGCAACGTTGGATATTGCAGGATTGATTGCTGCACCCATCTGTACAAAAGCATCAACTCCGCTTCCAAACATGATTGCATAAGCTGGAAGAAGGAAAAATGCGTTGAGGAGTGATCCTACGATTGCGATGCATACTGTTCCGGTCAGGCAGCTTATAAGTGCTGTCTTTCTTGTCTTATTAAATCTGTAGATGATAGTTGCAGGAAGGATAAATGCTGCACCTACAACAAAGTTAGCAATTTCACCAACAAATCCTGTTGTAGTTCCCTGAATAAGGATATTTAAAAGAACCTTTATAAGCTCGATCAAAACTCCAACAAGTGGTCCTGCAGCAAATCCACCGATAAGAGCAGGGATATCGCTAAAATCAAACTTGTAAAAAGATGGTGCAAATGGAAGTGGAAATTCAAAAAACATAAGTACAAAGGAAATAGCTGCAAACACACCGATTATAGCTATCTTGCGAACGCTAAGAAGATCTTCTGCCCTGCCATAGGCCTCAATTTCCTTTTTCCTTGCAATCTTCTCCACAACGATTGTGATTGCGATTGCTGCTGCGACCAGAATAATAAGGGCTAAAAAGTGTTCCCAGTTACCGCTGATCATATCAATAAGTGTCTTTTTTTCGTTCATTTCTTTTCTCTCCTTTTTCTATTCGTCGGGTCTCTTTGTAAGAGTAAGGAAAGTAAAAAAGCTCCAAGCTAGAATAAACCTAGACCTGGGGCTACCACAAATAAACATACTATTGCGCATTCTTCTCTCATCCAGACTATACTGTCGGTTTTGGAATCGCACCAAATCAGCCGCCTAAGCGGGTCGCGGACTATACCGCCGGTTGGGAATCGCACCCTGCCCCGAAGAATCATATTTTTTTCTAAAGAAAATAGTATATCGATAAAGGCACACTGTCAAGACTGTTTGACAACTTAATTTTGCAAAATTATAATCATATTATCACTAACTTCGTATTTTTTTCCTTTTATGAGGCTAATATGAAAACAGTAAACACCAGAAAGCTTGTACCCGGAATGGTACTGGCAAGTGATGTTATGACATATGATTCAAATATCAAGCTTTTCGAAAAAGGGACAGTTCTGGAGGATAAAGACATCGCCAGACTCGCCTTTTATTCTATTGTTGAAGTTTTGATCGAAGATAAAGCTGCTAAGCCTATTGGCTATACACCTTCAGGCAGCGAACTCACCTATTCAGAACGAATAAAGCAGACCGAGGAATTCAAGGAATTCAAAGAAGACTTTGAAAACTGTGCGGCCAGGTTTGAGACTGAGATAAATAAAGTGATAAGAGGAGATGCCACCTTTGAAATCGAAGAAATGCTGTCTCCTGTCTATTCTCTTTTGAAAAAAAGCCAGACAATTACCAGTATCTTTGAAATGCTGCACAATCTGCGAAATTATGATGATGCCACCTATACTCATTGCATTAATGTGGCGCTTCTTTCCAATATTCTTGGTCAGTGGCTAAGATGGGATGAGGACGAACTTCAGCTTGCTACAGAGTCAGGTCTTTTCCATGACATCGGCAAAATAACAATCCCGGATTCCATTATCACAAAGCCCGGGAAGCTGACCGCAGACGAGCTTACAATCATGCAGACTCACCCTCAGAGAGGCTATGACATATTACAGGACGTAAATATCAGCTCTCACGTCAAAAATGCAGCTCTCATGCACCATGAAAGATGTGACGGAACCGGATACCCAGGAAAGCTAAAGGGACCACAGATTGATAAATTTGCCAAGGCCGTTGCCATCGTTGATGTTTATGACGCCATGACAAGCGCCAGACACTACCGTGGTCCTATGTGTCCGTTTATTGCTATTGAAATGTTTGAAGAGGAAGGCTTCCAGAAGTATGATCCCGAAATGATCCTGTGCTTTTTGCAAAACATCGTAAACACGTATCTGCACAACACAGTTAAGCTAAACACCGGTGAAACCGGCGAGATCATTTTCATCAATAAAACTCATCTATCAAAGCCAACTATCAAAATAGACAATGAATACATAGACCTCAGCAAATGCAAAGGAATCTATATTCAGGAAATTCTATAATGGATAAAAAACGCTCAGTGCTAATTATTCTTAGCTCTGAGCGTTTCATTATGCATTCTTCATTTTGAACTTCTGGATTTCTCTGTCTGAATCCACCTTTTCTATCTGAGCACCGAGAGCTCTGAGCTTTTCGTCAAAGTCCTCATAACCTCTCTCAATGTACTTGATATCCTCTACCGTAGAATAACCTTCTGCAGTAAGAGCTGCGATTACAAGAGCAGCGCCTGCGCGAAGATCAGGTGCAGATACTACTGCGCCGGTGTACTTGTCAACACCTTCGACAATGGCTGTACTTCCCTCAACCTTGATGCTGGCTCCCATACGTGTAAGCTCATCTACGTATTTGAATCTGTTCTCAAAAATACTCTCAGTAACAATACTGATTCCACTGGCAAGACCAAGTGCTACAGTAATCTGTGGCTGCATATCCGTAGGATAACCAGGATATGGAAGAGTCTTTACATGAGTATTGGAAAGTCTCTTGGTAGCCACTACTCTGACCTCATCATCAGATTCATGTATCTGGCATCCCATCTCAATAAGCTTGGCGCTGATTGATTCAAGATGCTTAGGAATTACGTTCTTGACTGTGATATCTCCCTTGGTAGCAGCTGCTGCAAGCATGAATGTTCCTGCCTCAATCTGATCAGGGATAATAGTATATTCTGTACCGTGGAGCTTATCCACTCCCTTAATTCTTATTACGTCTGTACCGGCACCCTTGATCTCAGCTCCCATACTATTAAGGAAGTTGGCAAAATCAACTACGTGTGGCTCCTTGGCTGCATTCTCGATGATAGTCTTACCATCGGCCATAGCTGCTGCCATCATGATATTGATAGTAGCTCCAACGCTGACAACATCGAGATAAATATGATTGCCGATAAGTCTGTCAGCCCTGGCATCTATGATGCCATGCTCAATATTTACCTTGGCGCCAAGAGCAGTAAAGCCCTTGATATGCTGGTCGATAGGACGAAGTCCTATGTTACATCCACTTGGAAGAACTACTGCTGCATGCTTGTACTTTCCAAGAAGTGCTCCAAGAAGGTAATATGAGGCACGGATTTTCTTGATATAGTCTTCAATTGTATAGTTATGAATCTGTGAAGCATTAATCTTTACAGAATGTCTTCCGGTTCTTTCGACAAAAGCGCCGGTGCTTTGTATCGCCTGAAGCATCGCATTGGTATCTGACTCATCAGGCATATTATCTATATAGACGGTCTCATCTGTCATGGTAGCTGCAGCCAAAATAGCAAGCGCTGCATTCTTGGCACCACCTATCTCGACCTCTCCCACAAGGGGTACGCCGCCTTTAATTACATACTTTTCCATAAGCAACCTCTCTGTTGCATATAACCATTTTCACTAATTAGACAAATTATATTTATACCACAATAAATGCAATTTGTAAAATCAGTTCAAATAGTTCAGCGGATTTACCTGAGAACCACCAATCAGAATCTCAAAGTGAAGGTGTGGTCCAGTTGATACACCGGTATTTCCGGAAAGCGCAATCTTTTGTCCCTGAGAAACCTTCTGGCCGGAGGAAACAAGTATCTTTGAAAGATGTCCATATCTTGTCTCTCTGCCATCAGCATGCCTGATATATACGCAATAACCGTATCCACTTCCCCATCCGGCTCTTGTTACAGTACCGCTAGAGGAGGCAACAACAGCTGTTCCTACAGGAGTAGCCCAGTCTACACCCTTGTGATAAGAGCTGGCTCCCTTGGTAGGTCTGTTTCTTCTTCCAAAGCCTGATGTCAGACGACCGCCTGAAATAGGCTTAATATATGTAGGAGGTACTATAGTTCCCCTTTCAACAATCTTGGGAACTGCCTGATAAGTAACCTCTTCCTTTTCAATCTCGCGTCCATTTTCATTGTTGTCTGTATAGCTGATAAGAGCAACAACTTTTCTGTGTCCTGCTGAAGGCTCCTGAATAACCTTGGACTGAGTGGTGTACCAGGAATTGTTGTCCACATACTGAACCTCAGCCTCGTAGTCCTCTTCGTAGTACTCCTCTATAGTGTACTCCACGGAAAGTTCCGGCTCAGGAACTGTTACAATAAGCTCATCCTCGGTTCGGATTCTGGTATATTCATCCTCCAAAGACTCATTCATAGCAATAAGATCAGCAACTGTCAGATCATAGGCCAAAGCAATTGAACTAAGTGTATCTCCCGCTTTAACCTCGTAAATCTGGTTTGTTTCCTTATCCTTGGTAACATCATCTATGGCAGTTGAAAGATCTGTAAGCTCCTCCTTTGGAAGATAACTCTCAACAATCTCAACCTTGTCGCCAAAGTCAATGCTCATAAGTCCAAGCTTGTAATCAGAAAAGTCTTTATCATAGGCAAGAGGTGTTGCCGCGTTGACAATGTCTGAAATAGTAGCGCCAAAACCGGCTCTTGGCATGCTGGTTTTGGCTATCTTTTCCTCTCTTTTGACCTCTTCCTTTGAAAGAACCTGAGTAGTAAGAACGTTCACCTCTCTTGAGGGGTCCATTACAAGATTTACCTCATATTTGTTCTCGGCGTCATACTTGGAAAGAGCAGTATTCAAAAGCCCCATAACATCTTCAAGGCTTGAGAGATTCACTGAAAATTCATTTATCTTAATGGAATAGGCTCTGTTCAAGGTGCTCTTTTTGCTGGAGCTTAAGACCTCTTCCATTCTGCCTGCCACAGCTGAAACAGGCTCAACAGATCCAAAAAGGACGTTACTTCCCTCAACCTGAATATCGGAGTTGGCCAGGGTAAGTTCATCCGTACTTGTAGAAATAGCTCTTCTGGCCATTCGAAGCGCCTTGTAGGCATCCTCTTTGGAATCCACCATTCCGACTTCCACACCATTAAGCTTAACGGTAAAAATGTTATTGCCGCCCTTTTCATATTTCACCATTGTGGGCATAAACAAAATCCACGCTGTAATAACAATCAGCGCTGAATGTAAAAACCATATTTTAATCTTGTTACGAAAAACTGTACTACTAAAACCCATATCAAAATCTTTCTGTAATTATTTTATAAAAGACCAAGAAGCCTTAAAATATTAAGCACAAGATCAGCGCCTGCGACCAAAAGGATTACGACCACAAGTGGTAAAACTGCACTATTTCTAGTTTCACAGGTAACCTGCAGCGTTTCAAGTTTTTCTCTAAGTTCCTTGAACTCTGCCTTATTCTTATCCTGTGCCTTTTCTACAACTGCCTGAACATTCCTATAAACCTGAACGCCCACATCGTGTATCTTAGTCTCGCTGTCTTCAAGCTTCTGTCTGTATTCTTTGGCATCTTCCTTCATATCCTGAAGCTGAGCCTTGTAACTAACGGAATCATTTTTCATTTCTTCCAGAATAGCCTTATATTCCTGTGAAGCTAACCTGATTTCCTCAAGCTGAGCTTTGTACTGCTCTGCTTCCTGCTTGATTCGTGCAGCCTCTGCTGCCTCAGCCTGTGAATTTGCCCTTATGATATCCTGAGCACTGATTTTTTCTGCAAGCTTAGTCATAAAGTTATCCACTAAAATCCCCTCCCCGACAAAACGTATTTGCAAATAGTATGATACATTTATTGTGCATAATAGACAAGAGTGTTATGCTAAAAATACTTTTCTTGTGCCATTTTACTATTAGTTTACACTTTATTCATAATTTATTCATAATTACCTTGTATAGTATTCACATAGCCAGTTGATACGGCGTATGACAAACGAAAGATAGATTTTTTCATAATAGGGTAGGTGCGGGCGACCGTATCTACCCACTCCTCATTTTGCGCCCCTTTTGAGGCAAGCGGATGAAATATAAAATGCAGATGTCAAGTTTACTTGATCAGATGCATTTTTTATTTTATCCATTTGGCGAATAGCCCAAACTCGAAAATACGAAGTATTTTCGAGTCTTGGCTCAAAACAGTTTCAAAACCCTAATTGCATTTCATTTTTTATTCTATTTCATTTCCCCAATTGCCAAAATTTCTTCATTAAGAGAAAGCATACGTGCATCCAGATCTGCCACCATTCGCGCACATTCGTGGAGCTCTGAATTGATGTGTGCCGGAGCCTTGCTTTCAAATTTGTACTGGATCTTGTGCTCAAGTGAAGCCCAGAAATCCATGGCTACTGTTCTGATCTGAATCTCCACTTTAACATTCACGATCCTGTCAGAAAGATACACAGGAGTAGAAACTATCATGTGATAGCTCCTGTAGCCGCTGTCCTTTGGGTTCATGATGTAGTCTTTTACCGTAAGAACCTGAATATCCTTCTGATTACTGATCATTTCAGCAATCTTATAGATATCAGAAGTAAAGGAACAGATGATTCTTATTCCCGCAATATCATTTACATAACGGACCATGTTTTCAATTGTTGACTCATAGCCGTTTCTTTTAAGCTTTTTTACAATACTTTCCGGTGCCTTGAGCCTTGATTTTACATGCTCGATCGGATTGTATCTGTGAACCTCCTGAAACTCCTCATTGAGAATTTCAATCTTGGTTCTTATCTGCTTGAGTGCAGAGTTATAAAGGAGGTTTACCTCCTCCCAAGTCTTAATATCATCAGAAATTCTGATGTCCAGCCCCGCAAGATCAAGTTCCATATTATACCCTCATTAGTAATCCCATAATCATTTCCAATACTGCTTATTCATGGAAAACGCAACCACAAGCACCTTTGGAAGAACCTTGTAGCTCTTTCCAAGCTTAAATCCAAGCCATCTGAAGCCGCACATCACTATATAATGTGGGATCAGATAAGACTTTCCAATATGTCTGAAATGAGAAATGGTCTGTTTAACCATTTTCTTTCCCTCAGACTCAGAGCTGATATTTCCAAAAATCTCAGGATGATCAGTCTGTGAAACGCCAAGGTCAAAGTTACGATGGAACTGTTGAAGTATGGTGTAATTATGTGAATGAATTACACCAGCCTCAGGTACATAGCAGATTGCATAACCCCTCTGGCATGCATTTCCAGCATAAACCATGTCCTCGTTAAAAATAGTTTTGTGTGTAAACCCTCCAATAACATTATATACATCTCTGCGGTACATAGCACACACATTAGAGCAAAAATATGTTTTTATGCCAAGCTTTGGCACATCTGCCTGAGTCTTGCGCATAGACTCAGTCGGGTAATTAAACTTGCGGGAATATCTCTCCGCAAGATTGCAGTCCGTCTTAGGATACTGCCTTGCATAAGCAGCGGCAGTTTCACTGTCAAAGGCCTTTGAAAGGTTTGCAATAAGCATCTTATCCTTTGGAAAAGCATCCTGTGTCATCATAAGGAAATAGTCTGCATTTGAAAGGGCAACACCCTGATTTCTTGTTTCGCCATGATCAAATTCAGCCTTGGTCACATGCTTTAAAATGATATTGTCATAGCGCTCAAGAGGGTTCTCCTTACTGGAAGAAACAAGCTCATTCCAGTACTTTTCCTCTGTATTCATAAGGATAATATGCTCAGGCCTAAGAGACTGCTTTTCCAAGTCGTCAATAAGCCTAAACAGCGAAATATCCGGTTTATAAATTGGAATAATAACATCAACTGTATTCATATAATCTCCGAAAAAAAGGGCTGGGCTCACAAAGAACCCGGCCCCCAAAATGATCTGTAAATTAGTTCAGATAAGAGCTTGTATCTGACTTAATCTTGTCACTATATTTCTTAACATCATCAGAAACCTGATACTCAGAATCCTCGAAAAGGAACTGATGCAGCCACTTAACATTGGAATCAAGATCAACTGGAATTACGCAGCTTCCCTTCTTACCAATTGTACCAGTTGCACGCATTGACTCCTCAGGGAATCCGTTGTTATCTACAACCTCATACTGAGCGATATTCTTAAGAAGATCAAGTATCTCTGAAAGGTCAAGAGATGTATAAGTCTCACCAAATGCCTTGTTTGCTACTGTCTCAAGCTGAGAATAGCTCATCTGCTTGGCTCTATCAAGACATGCCATAAGAACTGTTCTCTGTCTCTCTGCACGTCTAAAGTCATCTCCTGCAGTATATCTGATACGGCAGTAAGCTGTAGCCTGAAGTCCGTTAAGAGTCTGAAGGCCTGGATTGCTGACAGGTGTGTAATCACGCTTCATCTCTGTAGCCATTGTAGCCTGGTAGTTATTAAGATGAGGAATCTCAGCCTCTGTAACCTCGATCGGTACTCCGCCAAGGGCATCAACTACATCAGTAAGACCTCTGAATCCGATAGTGATAAAGTCTGAAATATCCATATCAAGATTCATGTTAAGCATTGAAATAGCCTGCTCTGGACCGCCATCAGCGTAGGCAGCGTTACACTTGGTGTAAGTATCGTTACTAAGATTAAGATAAGTGTCACGATAAACTGAGCAAAGCTTAATCTGTCCATTTGAATTGTTGATGGAGCAGATAATGATCGTGTCAGATCTGGTCTTTCTTGTAAGCTCTCCATCACGGGCGTCTACACCAAAGAATGCAAGGTTTGTATAGCCTGACATCTGCTTGTTCTCAGCAACGCCTTCGTTAATACTCTCATTTATTACCTTTTCATCCATGTTGACCTTACCAACCTTGGTAACATCAACCTTGAAGAATACATTGTAAGCCACAAATACAAGAATACATGCCAGCAAAACCTCTGCAATAAGTAAAATAACTGCTGACTTCTGATTCTTTTTCTTCTTTCTGGAGCCTTTTCTTACTCCCTGACTTCTTGAAGCTGAGCCCCTTGAGGAACCGTTTCTTGATCCTGAAGGTCTTGAAGAAGCACTTCTTGATGAAGACCTCTGTCCCTCTGAAGTTCTCCTTCTTACTGGTCTGTCATCGTAATCATCCTCGTAGTAGTCGTCTCTTCTGCCTGATCTTCTCTCGTCTGCGTATCTATCATCTCTTCTTGTGTCTCTCTGAGATGGTCTTCTGTCTCTGTCATAATACTCATCATCACGATTTGACATCTTTTTTCTCCTTTTATCCCAACAAAATGGTGGCATATTATCACTAAATACAATGCCACCATAACATTCTGCCACAAAATATACGATTATACAAGTTATTCCTCACGAGAGTAAAACAGCTATCCTGTCCTCATACCTGAAATCCTGCAGTATTTTGGCATAACCTCCTCTGGCAATGTCTCTTCTTAGCTCCTCATTATCAAGATAGAAATCCGCCTTGGCAACTGCATCCTCCAATGACGAGTACATAACGCACTCTTGCCCGTCCACAAAATACTCATAAAGCTCGGACTGGTAGCTGGACAAAAGAAAGCCGCCACAGCCCATAATATCCAGCGCCCGAAGGGGAATCCCCGAGCGATTTGCCTTTAGCACCGGACAAAGATTAATTTTGCTTGCTGCAAACACCTGCGGCATCTGACTTAGATAATCAACACTTCCGCAGTACTCCACATTCCCCAAAAGAGCCTTCTCCTCGTCAGAAAGCTCATAGGTATAGAGCTTAACCTGATGTCTTTTGCCAAGAATTCCAAGCAAAGTAATTCTCTCAAGATGTGTAACATAGGAAGCCACTGCCCAGGAAAGCTCCTTTTTTGACACCTGAATAGCCTTCTCAGAAAGGCTTCTGTAGCGTTTTCTTACACTCTCCGCGAACTCATCAGTTATAACATCATCCACGATATATCCGCCATATAGCTGAAGCTGCGCATTTACAACGCCTTCCAGATAGCCCTTTTGGTATTCATCCATGTATGACATAAGTGAAGGCAGCATAGACTCATATAGCTTTCCAACAAAAGAAATTTCGGCCCCATATCTGCCTGCATCAGTAGAAACCTTCTTTAGTCTCTCAGTATTCACAGCAAGAGGCAGATAGTGCACATTATCAAGCCCCATATCCTTGTAGGTCTCATAGTCTGCCCTGGCAAAAAAGTATATCTTATTACAGGGATATTCCATGCACTCATTCGTAGGAAGATTTGGAGGGCTGTCAAAAAACCAGGACACATACTTTATTCCGTACCTGTTGCACACCTTAGATACCACCGGCCAGAAGTTCGTGGTAAGGACGAGGTCGTAGTCTCCCTCTTTCAGATCCTTCTCCATTTTCCCGTCAAACTCCTCGTCATTGTACTTATCCGGCTTTTTCCCATAGTTTATGTTATTGCATTTATGCCCCATTTTCTCCAGATAGTAGACCAGATCGAACTGGATATATGAATTTAAAAAATCATACAAAAGAATTTTCATAGCTTCCTTTCAAATATCCACTGCCTGGATCATCACCGGTATCTTCTTTGTTACACACTTTCTTACATAGGGCGACGGATCTCCGTAGTAGGCATCCAGCTTTTCTATATGTAAAAGAGCCTTGCCCTCCGGGTCATACTCAAAGAAATCCCCATCATTTTGAGCATCTTCAACAAACTCCTTAAAGCTTTCAAAAAGCTCAGGATCAATACCTGGAAGCTCATCTAAAATCTGACTTTGTGGGCAGAACACCACATTGATTTTATCCTTATTTTCTTTAAAAACCTCCAGTGAACGCCGAAGCTTTTCAATCGCTTGCCCCCTCCATCTTAGGAGGTCACTGATGGTCACATAATAAAGAAGCGTCTTTTTACCAAAAGAGTCACTTTCTGCAGCCTTTTCATCTACCGGTGCTTGTTCATTCAAACTTTCAAAGGTCACAATCTTCTGCTGCCAGTATGCAAGCGTTTCTTCACCTCCAAAGGAAGTAAGCTTCTTTATATAAAAATCTCTTACTTTTTCCGAAGAAACAATTACACGATCTGCATTTATGACAGCTTCCTGCTCCGCAAGGTAAGAAAGCGACACGCTGGCTTTATCTCCCTCTTTCTCAGGATCATCCACATCAAAACAGGGTACATAAATAAGCTCATCTGTGAAACCAAGAAGATTTCCAGAATAAAAGTACTCATGAACTGTAATAGCCGTATTCCATCCATCAAAAGGCACCTGAATCACTATGATATCCGGATGTATCCCGGCAAAATCGAACCGCTCACAGGGCTCTGCGTTTACGTAATCAGGGAACATATCCCTTTCATCATGCTTTTCTCCTATGCTTCCGTCAAAAGAGGTTTCAAAATAAAAGATAGGAAGAACATGAACCTCGTAGTTTTCATCCTCTTTATACTTCTTCCACAAAGGCTCCATCTGCTGCCACCAACAAGCCTTGCAGGGAAGAAAAACAGCCACTTTCTTTCTATTATTACCCGCATTTCCATCTGAGGGTTTCATCACCCTCATAAAAAATCTTTGGACACTTCCAAGAAGCTGCTTGCTGTCAAAGGTATATCTGAATGGATTGCGGCCAAGCTTATCCCGCAGCATCTTCTCCTGATGCGTGTATACCGGATAATCATGCATTCCGCCGCCTTTATAGACCTTTAGATAATCACCATAGACCAAGGAAAGTAGCTCGTCATATCTGCCCGGAGCTCTGATATAGGTGTTTTCAAAGGCCAGCTCAACACAGTTTTCATATAGCTTCTTTGGGAAAATGTGATGTCCCTCCGGAATGTAAAATGGCATAAGCGCCAGGTTCTCTGCATCCAAAGTCGGGCATTCGCCATAAAGCCTTTCTACCTTTAATAAAAGCTGCCTTTTCTTTATCGGCGAAGTCTCTGCCTCATATGAATTCAAAGTCTTCCTTGTTCTTTCTATCCTGTCCTTTTCTTTTTCCGGGTCGTTATACAAGCCATCCAGCGGAAAAATATCAACTCCCACAGTGTAGGGACAGCCAAAAAACATGGAAAGATGCTCACAAGAAGTATCAATCGTAGAAGAATTAACGACTCTTCCTATAATCTCCTCATATTCAGAATTATTTCTTACTGTAAGAACCTTAAAGCCCTCTGGCAGCTCATTTTCAGCCACTTCAAAAAAAGTATTCCAGTCTTCCCTAAGCATGCAGATATCAAGATCGTCATCCCAGGGAATGAATCCGCCATGCCGCACAGCTCCAAGAAGAGTGCCGTAGTCCGCAAACCACTTAAGATTGTGCCTCCTGCAAATAGCATCAACTAAAGAGAGCACCTTTAGCTGTGACGCCCAGTATCTTTTCATCATGGTTGTCACCAAAAAGCCCTCTCTAACCTCATCTTCAAAAAAAGATGGAGGAAATATCAAGTTATCAAGACTTGTTCTTTTTTCTTCCATCTTCCTTTTTAGCTCATATAAAGATCACATTTAGCTTCTTTTTCTTTTTTCAGATAATCAAATTCCATCCTGTGGGCTGCGGAAATTATAGTTTCATAGGAAGCTTTTTTACCGAAAAGAAGCGTAGTTCCAAGAACAAAACCATCAACACCATGGGGCGCATACTCAAGAATTCTCTCTGCGCTGCAGGCTCCATCCCAGAAAAGCTCGAACTTCATCTTCTGACGAAGCTTTATAAGCTGCTCGATTTTCTCACCAACATAGGGCAAAAAAACCTGGCTGGCATTGCCAGGATTCACCGCCATAACAAGGACTCTGTCCACAATTCGGAGCATTTCCTTTATGGTTTCTACGCTGGTTCCGGGATTTATAGCAATTCCAGGATGCATCTTGGCATCGACAATTTTCTGCAGAGTGGTAGAAGGATGATACTCAGCCTCAGGGTGAATGTACACAGTATCCCCAGGGCGAAGCTTTGACAGGAAAAGATCTACATTGCGCCTTGGATGCTCGATCATAAGATGCACGTCCAAAGGCTTCTTGCTTATCTTGGCAATGTAGGCCATGTCATAAAGGGACATGGCAAAATTATCAACATAACGACCATCCATTATGTCGATATGAAAAGAATCTATTCCAGCCTTCTCAAGCTCTTTTACTTCCCTTTCCAGGTTGCCGTAGTCGGCACACATCATAGATGCGCTAAAAATAACATCCTTTTTCATATTATTGACCATTTCTCATAGTGATATGATAGTATTAATATGTACGATATTAAGTATATTTTATCACATTTTTTACCACTTTTGCAGGAGATAACATGCTATCTTTCCCCAAAGACTACTTTAAATCGGAAATAATTACATGCTTCTTGCTGAAATCTTTACAGTTACTGTCTTTCTTCCGCCGTAGATTTCTGTGCCCTTAAGGGTTACTGTTGCTGTTCCAATGAAGCGGTTATTTGTTATAGACTCAACAGTGTAGTACTTTTCAGGAACAGGGCTTATTGAATTTCCATTCTTATAAGTCACTACAAAGTCAGAGGAATTAAGCTTAATTTCCTTAGAATTATTAACTACAAGCTTCTTCTTTCCGCTTTCGCTTAGGGAAGCAGAGCATTCAGACAGATTGTGGCTTGCATCAAGCACTCTGTACACCTTTTCATAAGATGCATATTCTGAATTAGAAGCAGATGCCCTGTATGGACTGTTGTCACCAACAACTATGCCCGCTGACACTTTAATCTTAGTTCCAGCTTGCACCTTATCTGACGCCAAAACCTCATCTCCAGCTCGTCTTATGGTGCCATCCAGCAGCGTAGTCTTTGCCGCATATCTATATAAGCAGCTACTCTTACTAAGGATTTCTACATCCTTGCCACGTCCTACAGTAAGTGTTTTGCCCTCGTCCTCAAGAGTAGGAACAACAAGGAAATATCCGGCCTTACCATTTGGATTAAAGGTAACATCATTAGCTACAAGATTATCCTCAGTCAAAACAGCTCTTGTAATGCAGAAATAGGTTGTTGCGCTGCTTCCGGTAAAGTTTCCAAGTCCCTTTACGACAACCTGAGGTCTAGCATTTGGCTTAAGTGCGTTTAATGCGCTGATTGTAGGAACTATCTTTGTATTATTCTTATAAGAAAGTGTGTAGTCTATTCCCTCTGTAAGTGTTCTTCCGTCAAAAGAAACTGTAACTGAAGGTTTTGCACCAGCCTTTGAATAGGTCACAGTCTCATCAGCCACGATACTGAGCTTCTTCTCTGAATCAGCTTTTTTCTTCTCATCAAAGCTGTAAGTCTTTACTGTAACTGTCTTCTTGATGCTACCCTCAAAGCCATTAATTCCAGTGAAAGTCACATCAAATTTGCCAACATCACCAGTGTTATCCATGCTTACCACATAGTCTCCGATTACTCCGTCAGTACTTCTTGTAAGAGCAATCTTACTTCCGCCTGTTACAGTATAGAGAGTAGCCTCTCTCCAGCCCTGTGTATTGCAAACCTTATCAGCTGAGTTAAAGAGATCTGCAAATTCAATTGCGCTTCCTGTATACTCAACGCTTGTCTTAATGCCTGCAAGCTTTGCCTTCTTTAAAGAAGTTCCTGTAATAGCATAGCTAAAGATCTTTTCTCCAACGTAGTCACCTTTTCCGGTAACAATAAACCTGTGCTGACCTGCGCTGGTATGGTCTGTAGAATCAAGTGCCTCTACTTCAAAATCTGTGCCATAGGAAAGAACTGTCTTTCCATTTTTTACAACAGCTTCTCCTGTAGCAAACAAAGCTTCAATGTCTACTTTATTTCCATCATAGGCAAAAGAAATAGCTTTTCCAGTCTTATTTGTTGCCTTCAGCTTTGAAACTGAAATTGTCTTAGCTGACTTTGCTGATACAGCTACTGTTACAGCTTCGCCGGCTACGCCCTTGTAATTTCCGCCATTCTTTGCAATAGCGCGAACTGTGTAGGTTTTTCCCGCCTCAGAAAGAACAACCTTTGAAGGATCTGTTATGAGGTTTGTTTCTCCCTCATAGCATCCAAGTGTATAATCCTTGTTAAGTACAAGCTTCTTTCCGCTGATACTAACTGTAGGCTTTACTGTAGAAAGCTTGGTGTTTCCTGCAATTACTGTCACATTCTTTTCGCTGGTAACAACTGCGTTTTCAAGATCAGCTGCAATTATTTCAAACTTAAATACTACAGTGCTATTGTAATTTCCCTTACCTTTTATTGTCATGGTAGGAGCCTTGGCAGCTGCCGCATTTGCAACATTTACATTATTTGAATAAGTAACAGTATAATCTCTGTTAACCTTAAGCTTTCTGGTATTGTGGAAAACAGTAACATCCTTATCAAGCCTGATCTGAGAACCTGTATACTCTTTTTCGATTCCGGTGTTACCATTTCTTACATCAACGCGGTAAGTGCCATCATTTAACTTGATAGCATACCAAACGCCAGCTTCGACATTTGAAGCCTTGTTATCAAAGTAGGCTCTAAGGGCCTCATCAACATCGCCCCAGTCGTTATCATCAACTTCCTCCTTCGCAGGATCCTCCTCTGGATCTGTCTCAGGCTCATCCTCTGGCTCATCTGCAGGGTTATCCTCTGGCTCGTCAGTAGGGTTCTCCTCATCGCCTTCCGGATCATCACCCTCTTCTCCAGTCTCAACAGATTTATTAAAAGAATATGTCTTCGAATCAGTCTTTCCCTCAAGAGTAGCTGTTACAATAGCCTTTCCGGCTCTTATATAATAAGCCTTTCCCTTACTGTTTATTCTAAGGACGCTCTCATCTGATGAACTCCATTTTACCGCTTCCTTTGGTACATAACTTGAAGGAGCTGTCTTAGCTTCAAATTTGATGTAGGATCCGCCATTAACCATATCAAAAGACTGATATGCCGAAACAGTAATTCCAAGAAGCTTATTAACAACAGTTACTTCTATTGTTTTGCTTATATTTGTACCTTCAATGGTAGCAGTAATTGTAGCTTTGCCCTCTGCTACGCCGATGATATTTCCTGTATTGCTTACCTTTGCAATGCTGGTGTTTGAACTTGTATATGTGATTGTTCTCTTTGATGCATTTGAAGGAACTACTGCTGACTGAAGATAAAATCCTTCCTCAACACCAAGTTCCAGCTTTCCATCTGTTATATTCTTAAAAGTAATATCTGTAGGCTCTACTGCGGTACCTGCGGAAGCATTATCAGTGAAAGCCTTGATAGAAAAGTTTGCATTTTTTCCTATATCTGACCAACTGTTTCCGCTTACCCTATAGCTCTGTCCTGACTGTGATGAAGCCTTTGAATAAGTGTCTGAACAAGAAACTGGTGCCACTAACGCATATATGTCAGAGTCAAGTTTAACCACTACTGCGAATTTCTCGCCCTTTTCAAGCATTACGCTGTCATTTAGCTTAACTGTCTGATAACCTGCAAAGGTTGTAGTACCTTTAGTTGTAGCACTTGAAACAAGGTTTCCACTTGGGAGCTTGCTTCCAACATTTTTATAAACCTCAATAGTATAACTTAAGTTTGTTCCTGAGGTTTCAAAAGAAACTGCCTTAAGCTCTTCTCCGTTTTCTCCGCCATCTGCATGAGCTGTAAACACATTTGCTCCAGCATCATAACTGTAATATCCATGAATACCACTGTTTCCATCATACTGATAGTTGTTGTCATAATTATCAGAGAGCTCTGCCTCTATTCCATAAAAGTAGCTTCCAAGAGATCCCTCATAGTAAGACATCCAGAAATATCCTGAGTAGCTCTGTGAATCACCGTAGCTGCCGTCTGTCCAGCTGTTTCTTACAAGGAAAGCTCCGTTTCCTGGAGCAGCTGTAGGGAATTTATCCTTTGAGAAATTATCATCCCATCCAACTACAACTACCGCATGGTTCTGAGTGGTTACGTTTGGATTGTAATAAGCATTATTTGTCTTGCTGTAAATATTATTATCATATTCTGCCACCAGGCCATTGGCTGCGCCAAAGGTAATTCCAGCAGCACCGTAATTGTAGATAAGCTTTTTGATAGGAAGAAGCATTGAAAGATCTTTGCTGCTTCTAAACTGATCTACTCTGACAATTTCTGTGTAGCAGCCTGTAATATGAGCAACATCCTCATATGCTATAGAATCCTGAAGGCCAAGAGCCTGCACCATGGCAGCCTGAGTCTTATACTCAGCTATGCTCTCATCTGCAGCACCTATCCAGGTAGCATATGAATCAAAGGCTCTCTCAAAGTTTCCGCCTGCATCAAGATCAAATGCATCAGGATCGTTGATATAATCTCCCTCTGTTCCGCCAAGAGGATCAACTACTGATCTGTATGCAAAGTGAGCCAAATGAAGCTCTGAAAGATCAGGAGATGACATAAGGCCTTTTTTCATAAGATTAATTTCAACCAGGGCAGTTGAAGCAAATGCCCAGCAGGTTCCATATGGATTCTGGTTACGAAGTGGTGGAAGAAGCTCTGTTGTGTAGCTCTTCAAAGAAGCTACCTCATCGCTTCCGTCGAAAGAGGCATCACTCTCATTCTCGTAATGAGTTACCTCCAAAGGATGCTCAGGTGCAACAAAACCTGTAGCGTTATTACCAAAGTCGAAAGTCTCAGAAGTTTCAGAAGAAGCCGCCTCGCTGGCAAACTCATTTACTTCTTCCTCTGCCTCAATTACTTCTATCTCATTATCATCTATCTCTTCATCTGTTTCAGAAGCATCAAAAGCTGCACTATTTTCAACAAGTTCTTCTGATTCAGATTCAGTCTCTGTCTCGATCTCTTCAATTATAATTTCTTCGTTTGTTTCTTCGATGCCTTCCATGGCATAAGCTACATTGAAATTTGAAGTCATAACAACAGTAGCTAAAAGAAGTGATAAAGCTCTTAATTTCATCATTCTATCTCCCATAAAATACTAATCTTTCCATAACGCGCCAAAACTCAGTTTATGACAGCAGAATCATTTATTCAATTAAAAGAAACGAAAAAATGTCTTTTTTTTCACATTTTTGGCACATAATTTCAGCAAGAAAAAAATACCTGAAACTCATTTTTATCCCGCATATATTACGCGGCCCATCAGAGCTTGCCCCCGCCCCGATGCCACTGACGCTACGCGATAAACAGCCAAGTATTTTCGCGCCTGTGAAAGCTCCCATAAGTTCATGAGCGCTTCAAAAGCTTTCGAAGAATTCCGTCCATGGCTCAACATGTCTGAGCACCTTTCGGCCCTTTTCGCTCCGAAGTTTCATCTCTCTCGCCGCGCCAAAAAGACGCAATTTCCATTGATGTTTGCGCTCCCTTTTCTTTAATGCGCATGCCGAAGTCGGAACTAGCAGAACGGGACACTACGTTAATTTAGTCAAAATGTCATAGTTCGCAGAGCGAACTATGACATTTTGTATTATAGGTGTTTTACCCGTTCTGCGTCAGACATCGCCTTCAGCACGCGCGTAAAAGGGAGCTTTGCAAACATCGGAAATTGGCTTTTTCTTACAGGCTCGCGATCTAAAACCTTCGCTCGCTAGCGGGCCTAAGGTGCGAGTTTTGAGCCATGGAATTCTTCGTTTGCTTTTGAAACGCCATGAACTTGGGAGCTTGAGCGGTAAGAAAAACTTGGTTTTTGAGTTCCGGCTGCTGGGGCGGCGGGCGCTGGCGAGAGAAAATCAGTTGTGTGTTGAAAGCAAGTGAGACCATTTTTGCAGTTGATCTTGAGAAGGTAGGATTGTCAGAGCTTGTTATTTCCTACTTTGCACAGCTTATCAAGGGCAAGGGTGCCATAAGAGAGACCCTCCACAATCTTGTAAAATAACATAAAATTATGTTATCATTATATAATAGACAAAGTGTTTAAATAATGATAACGGGAGTTTGAGTTATTTTATGATCAAAAAACCTATAAAGCGAAGTATATTCATATTTACTCTTGGTTTCATAACATTACTTTGCTTTATCCTAAGTGTAATTACTTATGTTAATTATACGGATGCTCTTTATCATTCTTACAACAAGCGTATGGTAGATATTTTGCGCTATGTTGATAGTCACATCGATACAGAGGATCTTTCTGAGTGTGTTGAAACAAAAGTGGAGTCTGAGAAATTTACGCAATTAATTGGGTTTATGGATTCTATAATGGAAGATTTTGACATTCATTATCTCTATATCATCCGTCCTATCGTTGAGGATGGCAAAATAGAGATGATGAATGTTATTTCTGCTGATACGGCTCTGGGAAGGGAAACTGACCCGGACGGCTATTATCTTGGCTTAAACCTTGTGGGCGTGTATGAAGATAAGGATATTCTTATTTACAACGATGCGCTTAACAAGGAAGAAGTGTCTTATTTTAAGAATTTCACTATATGGGGATATGATTATACTGCTGCAATGCCGCTCATTAACAGTAAGGGTGAGCATTTTGCTTTACTGTGTGTAGATATAGAGGTTGAGGATCTTCAGAAGACGATAAGAGCATATACCATCATCAACATTATTCTTATAGTAATACTTGGTGTGCTGTTCATTGTTCTCTTCCTGTTGTGGATGAATCGAAACATTACAGAGCCTATCAGGCAACTGGAAAAGAGCGTGGTTTCTTTTGCTCAAAGAAGTCATGAGCAGACAGATCCGACGCTGCTTACTTATGAAGAGCCTCCTATTCACACGCATAATGAGGTTGAGATCCTTTCAAAGGCTGTCACACAGATGTCTTCTGATATGCGTACCTATGCAAAAAACATAATTGCTGCTGAGGATAAGGTCGAAAGCATGAAGACTCAGGTAAGCCACATGGACGTACTGGCTTATCAGGATGCACTTACACATGTTAAAAACAAGGCATGGTATGACAAAATTCAGGAGCGTATTGATACTGATATAGCAAATGGAAATGCTAAATTTGGCATATTAATGGCAGATCTTAACAATTTAAAGAAGATCAATGATAGCTATGGACATGAGCATGGTAATGATTTTATTTCAGGTGCCTGCCATGTTATCTGTGTTATTTTTGACCACTCGCCTGTATTTAGAATAGGCGGAGATGAGTTCGTGGTCCTTTTGGAAAATAGGGACTACGAGGAGAGAGGAAGGTTAATAGAAGAACTCAAATCAGCATTTACAAGGATATCTTCAGATGAATCGAAGGAACCATGGGAGAGATTTTCTGCAGCTATTGGATTTGCTATATATGATCCGGACACTGACAAGTGTATGAACGATGTCTTTAAGAGAGCTGATGGGCTTATGTACAAGGATAAAATGGTTTCCAAGATGGGAAGAAAATAATATTGTTGAGGGGGGAATATGTACGACCTTTTGTTTTCGCCGTATAATATCGGCAAAATGCAGGTAAAAAACAGGATAGTTATGACTGCTGCTGAGTTTAGTTTGGGTGAGCCAAGCGGAAAGGTGACAGAGAGGCTATCTGATTACTATGAGGAAAGAGCAAAGGGCGGCATAGGTCTTATTATTCCCGGAATATGCAGAGTAAATGACATGGCTGGTGCGGCTACATATACACAGCTTGCTATGAGCCATGATTATCATATTGAGCCAATGAGGCAGATGGTGGATAAAATCCACAGCCATGGTGCCAAGCTGGCTATACAGCTTCATCATGCTGGCAGGCAGGGCCTTGCCAGTTCTATAAATTCTTTGCCTATGGTTATTCCTGTGGCAGAGCGATTTCCCGGTTTTATGAACTTAATGTACAAATGTACTCCACTTCTTTTGGGAATGGAAGAGAAGGGGGTATGTTTTTCTGTGCAGGCACCTTCTGATTGCCCAAAAGCACCTCATGGCGCAGCCCGTCTTCATGCCATGAGCAAAAAAGAGATAAAGAATCTTATAAAGGATTTTATTGACGCGGCAGAAAGGTGCAAAATAGCAGGTGTTGACGCGGTAGAGCTTCACGCGGCCCATGGCTATCTTATTCAGCAGTTTTTATCGCCCTACACAAATTTAAGGACAGATGAATACGGCGGAAGCTTTGAAAATCGCATACGTTTCCTTGAGGAAATTGTAGTGGGAATCAAAAAGCGCTGTGGAAGCGACTATCCGCTTATAGTAAGGCTCACAGTTGATGAGATGTTTGCCCGTATTGGTAAGCCTGGCACAGGCTATAATCTTGAGACAGGTAAGAAGATTGCAAAGCGCCTGGAGGAACTTGGAGTTGACGCAATTAATGTATCCAGCGCCTGTTATGACGTTTATAACGGCTGGCTTGAGCCTACAACCTATGAGCCGGGCTGGCGCAAGAATCTGGCGAAGGAGATAAAGAACACCGTAAGTATCCCGGTAATTGCAGCTAATGTCATCAGAACCCCGGAGCAGGCTGAAAGACAGCTTGAAGAAGGCTATCAGGACTTTGTGGCATCTGCAAGAGCCTTTATCTGCGACCCGCATTGGGCAAGAAAAGCGATGGAGGGCCATCCTGAAGACATTCAGAGATGTATAGGGTGTCTTAACTGCATCAAATCCTTTATGAATAATGCAGGCAAGGGACTTCCCGGTGAATGCGCCCTTAACATGAGCATTGGAGATGAAAGACAATACTTCAACATGCCAAAGGATGGCAAGGGGCGCAAGGTTATGGTTGTTGGCGCTGGGCCAGCAGGGCTTACAGCAGCCAGAACACTTGCCATGAGAGGCTACGATGTAGAGGTCTATGAAAAACAGGATAAGTGTGGAGGCCAGGTTGTAGCAGCCTCTTCAGGAATAAGGAAGGAGCGCCTGTACTGGGCTATAGAGGATCTTCAAACAGCGGCTCAGAAGGCGGGAGCAAAGATATTCTGCGGCAAAGAGATCACTACTGAGGAAATAAGGGAAAGAAAGCCCTTTGCGGTAATCATTGCGACGGGTGGAACACCAACCAGACCACAGTCGATTCCTGGAATAAATGGCGAAAATGTAATCGAAGCTACAGAAATATTGCTCGGAAAAAAGCACCTTAGAGACAACAGAGTTGTTGTGGTGGGTTCAGGAATGACGGGACTTGAGACAACAGAGGTTTTGTGCGATCAGGGCAACAGAGTTGTAGTAATAGAGATGGCGGATGAAATTGCGCCGGGAGCCTGGTTCCAGCTGGTAGACGATGCCATGGAGAGGATAAAACCCTATGGAGCAAGGTTCAATACAGGCTTTAAGCTATCCAGTGTGGAAGCGGATGGCGTAGTTTTGGAAAGCGTCAGAACCCATAAGGTAAGGAAGCTGGAATGTGACAAGGTGGTTCTTGCCATGGGAATTACTCCGAATAATGAGCTTTACAACGAGCTTATAGAACAGGATTTCATAAATGTTTTCTGCGTAGGAGATGCGCAAAAGAGTGGAACAATTGCTGATGCATGCCACAGTGCATATGGCACGGTGATGGGACAATTATAATATCGGATGATATTAAAAACAATCAGAGAGGGAGCGGATTATGGATGGATTGAACAGGGTTACTGAGCTTAAACTTCGAAAGAAGATGAGAACATTATCAGGCAGAAATATTGTCATTACGGGAGCCTCCAGCGGAATTGGCAAGGAGGTTCTGGATAAACTTTCAAGGCCCTCCAAACACAACCATATTCTTGCTGCCAGCAGAACCATCGAGAAACTTAAAGGGTACGGCGACAACGTGACTCTTTTTAACTGCGATATCAGCACGAAAGAGGGCGTTGATAAGCTTATGGAAAAGGCAGAATCCCTTTTTGCAAAGGTTGATATCCTGATTGCCAACGCGGGAGCGCCCTACTACGAGAAATTTGATTATGTGGACTGGGATCGTATCGAGAATATCTTTAATCTCAACACGATTTCTCCAATCTATACCTACACCAAGTACTTAAAGCACCTTCACGGAAGAGAGGGACACATGGTGTTTACCATATCTGCCATGGGTGAAATGGCTATTCCCGGGTACACCCTCTATGCGGCAACTAAGTTTGCCATGAAGGGCTTTCAGGAGGCAGTAAGGCTTGAAGCTCCCAAGAATCTCAAGCTTACAGCGGTTTACCCTGTATCCACCGCCACCAATTTCTTTAAGGTTGGAACCAATGGAATTGACGTTGGAAAACCTTTTCCAATCCAGAATGCAGGTGTTGTGGCAGACAGAATGATAGAAGGCATCGAAAAAGCAAAGAAGCATATCTATCCATGTAAGGTATTTAAGCCATCTAAGCTTCTTATGAATACTATTCCTCCGATAAAAAGCGTATACTGGGGAATAGAGAAGCAGCGCCTTAAGAGATTCCTGGAAAAGAAGGCGGAACTTGACAGGAAACTAGCTGAAAAACTGGGGTGAAAAGGGGAGAAAAATGGCTAATATTCATGATATAACAAGAGATGAATGGATGCTTAGAGGACCACTGGCCAAAAAAGGCTACGACTGGTGGTGGCATTCAATGACAGCGGAAAACGAAAAGACCGGAGAGCGCAAGGCTTTCTACGTTGAGTTTTTTACCTGTAATCCGGCGCTTGCTGATGACGAGCCTGTAATAGTCTGGAATGACAAGGAAAAGCAAAGAAAGGGAATTCGTCCGTCGTATCTAATGGTGAATGCCGGATTTTGGGGAAAAGAACACGGACAGCTCCACAGATTCTTTTCACTTAATGATGTGAAAATCCATGCAGATGCGCCTTTTAGCGTACAGGTTGCAGACTGTATGTGTAGCGAGACTCATACAAAGGGCAGCATAAATGTCAGTAAGGAAGAGGCACAGGCCCATCCTGAGTGGATGAGCGATGCCGGCTCTATGAGCTGGGATTTCGACATAAAAAAAGAAGTGGCATTCCACGTAGGATATGGCGCCAGCAAGTTCTTTAGAACAATAAATGCCTTCGAGATGTTCTGGCATGCGGAGGGCATGAAAACTGTTTTTACAGGCGAAATAACACTAAATGGAGAGAAATATATACTCAGACCGGAAACCTGCAACGGATACTCGGACAAGAACTGGGGCGGCGATTTCACAAGCCCATGGGTATGGCTTTCCTCCAATGATCTTACAAGTAAGATAACCGGCAAGAAGCTGACAAACAGTGTATTTGAGATAGGCGGAGGAAGACCAAAGATCTTTTTCCTTGCCCTTAACAGAAAGCTCCTTGGAGAGTTTTACTACGAAGGAAAGGACTATGAGTTTAATTTCTCCAAGTTCTGGACCTTATCAAGGACATATTTTGACTGCAAAGAGACAGAGGATGAGATCCGCTGGAAGGTGGTTCAGATTACAAGAAACGCCAAGCTGGTGACCAAGGTAAAATGCAAAAAGAGTGAAATGCTCAACATCAGATACGAAGCGCCTACCGGCTACAAGAGACATAACAGGCTCTGGAATGGCGGAACCGGAACAGGTACGCTAAAGCTCTATAAGCGATCCCTGTTTGGAGGAAAGGAAGAGCTGATAGACGAGATATATGCAAAAGGCATTGGCTGTGAGTACGGTGAGTACTGTGACCCGTGATTATGAGTTTCATGATATAAGTGGTGGATTGTATGTATACAGAAGAAAGCATAAAGCAGATAGTTGAAAAGCAGAGAAACTTTTTTCTTTCAGGAAAAACCCTGGATCTGGACTTTAGAATAAGGCGCCTTAAGGCTTTGAAAAGGGCTATTATAAGAAATCAGGATATGCTGGAAAAGGCTCTTGCAGATGATTTGGGAAGAGCGCCGCTGGAGGCTTATTTTTGCGATATAGGCAGTCTCATTATGGAGATAAATGAGATTCTGCTTAATTTGCGCAAATGGGCAAGACCTGAGACCCATTATAGCGGTATACACTGTTTCCCAAGCGTTGTGACCAAGGTTTACAAAATGCCCTACGGCGTTTCACTTATCATTAGTCCCTTCAACTTCCCGATACTGCTATCCCTGGGCGTTCTTGCTATCAGTATCGCCGGTGGAAACACAGCTGTAATAAAGGCCAGCTCCAAATCCAAGAACTGTACTGAGGCTATGAAGAAGATTATCTCAGAGGTTTATCCTCCCTATTATGTAACTCTTGTTGATGGAGGACATGATGTGGCGGACATGTGTCTTGAGCAGCAATTTGATAAGATTTTCTATACAGGTTCACCTAAAGTAGGCGTTCATGTTCTTGAGTGCGCTGCCAAGAATCTAACCTCTACATGCCTTGAACTGGGCGGAGAGACTGGAAACTGGTGCATTATAAGAAAGGATGCAAATATAAAGGATGCTGCCAGAAAAATAGCATTTTTTAAAGCGCTTAATGCCGGTCAGATCTGTATCAATGTAAATCATGTTGCCGTTGCCGAGGAGGTCTGTGATGAGTTCCTCGAGGAACTTAAAAAGGTGTTCACGCGTAAACTTGGAGAAGATCCTTTAAGTAACCCTGAATATCCGCATCTTATAAACGAAGGAGCCTACAGGAAATGTGAGTCCCTGGTAGAAAAATACAGAGACAAGGTCATTTATGGCGGAGAAGGCGATGAGAATAGCCTTAAATATATGCCTACAATTCTTTACCCGGTAGATGCCGATGATGAAATAGTTCAAAAAGAGCTATTTTGCCCGGTTCTTCCTGTAATAGCCTACAAGGATGATGAGGTAGAGGAGATTCTTAAGCTGATAAACAGACGCCAGAAGGCCTTATCGCTTTATATTTTTACAAAGGATGTTGCCTGGGCTAAAAAGGTTATGCAAAGAATGCAGTATGGAGGCGGATGTATCAATGAAGTGTGCCTTCATATGATGGTGAGAGGAGTTCCGTTAAATGGTGTAGGCCATTCCGGAATGGGGGCTTACCATGGAGAGTGGGGATTTAGAGAATTTACCCATCCTTCCACGGTTCTTATTGGTTCCGATAGATTCAATACTGACCTGAGGGAGCATCCGTACAAAGGCTGGATAAAGAAAATTTTAATTGAAATATTTGAGAGATAAAAAGATATTATTATTGTGCTATCTTTGATATGCTGGAGCGCATACTGAATTTTTAATGTGATATACTAAATACAGATTGTTTTTACATAAAATTATGCGAGGGGTAGCATATGAAGAAAAAAATAATGAAGGTAATGCTGCTTATTTCTTCATTACTTTTGATATTATTTGGCGTTATAACATTACAGGCGCTGGGCAGGGTCAGGACTATTCTGTTGACCAGTTCTGAGAAAACCGGCGAGCAGACGGCAGAATACTCTGACGTGGCAGTAAGGGATCAGCTCATAGATCGTCTGAAGGATACTAATCTTGGATGTGCTTATGTGCTAAATGAGACGCTAAATAATTATGCTGATACAGTATCAATGATTGCCGGTGCATGTACAGATATGTACAGTAACCCGGATAAATATGGAAGGACCGAGGTTCGTATTCCTGATAAATCTGACATAGGCAAAAGCATGGGCATTGCTCTTTATGCCGAAGGAGTGGATCCTGAGGATGAGGCCATTGTTGACGAACTTGGGATACTTGGCAATCAGAAGGGTAACCTTCTTGCTATGTACGATCAGTATAAGGACCTTGGGGCAGCCAGCATTGGCACAGAGACAGGAATTATGCTTTTGGCGGGACCTGTTTTACCTGAGCGCTGGGACAAAGACGGCAATTATGGCTATCTTGACCCCAGAACAAGACCCTGGTACACCCTGGCTAAAGATAATAATAAGGTAACCTTCACTGATATAGAAGAAGATTATGACACGGGAAAGCTGGCGCTTATGTGTGGAGCGCCCATATACAGGGGGAAAACCTTTGTTGGCGTTGCTGCTGCGGGCATGTATCTTGAAGAAATCGAAACAATGATGATGAACGCCAATATCGGACTTGAGGGTAATTCCTGCATTATCGACAAATACGGTGTTGTCATTTTTTCTTCCCGTGAGGACGGGGAATTAAAGGTACAGACTTTGCTTGGAGAGGGAAGTAGCTCTGATAAAGCATTGTCTGAGCTTGCGCAAAAGGCTGCAAATGGGGAAAGTGGGCTGGAGCTTCTTGAAATTGACGGTGAGAACAGCTATTTGGCTTATTCGCCTATAGAAGCGGTTGGCTGGTCACTTATCTCTATTATCCCGGAAAGGACCGTTTTGGCCCCGAGAGAGAGCCTTTTGGCTTCACTTGAAGAAAGTAGCAGAAGCGAGCTTATAGAGGTTCAAAAGGTCTTTAAAACAGCTTTAATGGTTATTTTTTCACTTATAGTAGCTATGGGTATTCTTACCCTGATAGCGGCAAGACTTCTTAGTAAAGAGCTTGTAAAGCCTGTTGAGCTGCTTACGGAAAAGGTTCAGGACCTCCAGGGAGATCAGTTGGATTTTTCGTGGGATATAAACACCGGTGATGAAGTTCAAAAGCTTGCTGAGACCTTCGGCTCAATGACAGAGAGAATGAAGGCGTATATTAATGACATTCAGACAGCCACAGCGGAAAAAGAAAGGATGGGAGTAGAGCTTGGACTTGCCACCAAGATTCAGGCCAGCATGCTTCCTCACAAGTTCCCTCCATTTCCTGACAGGAAGGAATTTGATATCTTTGCGTCAATGGATCCTGCAAAAGAAGTTGGCGGTGATTTCTACGATTTCTTCCTCATAGACGAGGATCATCTTGGACTTGTTATGGCAGATGTTTCCGGAAAAGGGATACCGGCAGCGCTTTTTATGATGGCTTCCAAGATTATTCTTCAAAGCTGTGCAATGCTGGGTAAATCTGCTGCAGAGGTTCTTAACAAGACAAATGAGGCGCTGACTTATGATAATCAGACGGGCATGTTTGTGACCGTATGGTTTGGAATATTGGAGATTTCCACAGGCAAGATTTCCTGTGCAAATGCGGGACACGAATATCCTGCCATCAAGCGAAAAGATGGCTCTTTTGAACTTTATAAGGATAAGCATGGCCTTGTAATAGGCGGCATGGAGGGAATCAAATATAAAGAGTATACGCTTGAATTAGGGCACGGAGATAAGCTGTTCCTTTATACTGATGGTGTTCCTGAGGCAACCGACAGTGATACGAATATGTTCGGGACAGACCGCATGATCGAGGCTCTTAACATAGATCCAAACGCAGCTCCTCAGCAGATTCTTAAGAATGTAAGACAGGCGGTTGACGACTTTGTTAAGGACGCGGAGCAGTTCGACGATCTTACAATGATGTGTTTTGAGTATAAGTAAAGATGTTAATACATAAAAATAAGCCACAGAGCGATGTGCCCTGTGGCCTATTTATTTGCGACAATTATTTATTTGATCCGAGTGTTGAAGGAAAACATCTTCTTACAATTGATACTGCAGCAAGTGCTCCAAAGGAATCAAGTGTCTTTTCAAGAGATTCACTTCCTGAAGCAATCTTTGCACAATCATTACGTCTAACATTCATTTCACGATTTTCTAAAACCATCTCAATACCTTCTTTCTTCATACTTTGTTTTTCATTACATATATCATATTACACTGTGATCTATCACAGAAATATCACACAAAAAAAGAAGGTAAAAAAATGTTATTAAACTACCTTAAGAAGCTTGTTCTTTACGCAGATTTTAGCTGCAAGGATCTTCTCAAGAGAATCCTCGAATTCAACAACGATTTTGCCGGCTGCAACAGATTTGATTGTTCCCTGGCCGTACTTAACATGGGTGACTTCGCTGCCTTCAGGATAAATTTCTTTTATTTCATCATCAGTAAGCTCAGGCTCTACAACCTTTGGAGCCACTACTACAGGAGTGAAGGTCTTTTTCTTTGGTTTATAGTTTTCTACTTCGCAAAGACAATCCAAAACAAGATCAAGATTCTCATTTGTAAAGAAAATAATCTCGTGAGGAAGATTTTTCTCTGTCTCGTTGAGCTGATATACTCTGTTTCCGTTTTTGATAAAGAGAATGGCCTTACTTCCTACCTCTTCGTAGCCTGAGATAACGTCTTCAATCTCATCCTTATCATTCTCTCTAAGTACAATAGCGAGATTCTCAGAATCAGCCATTCTCTTGATGGCATTGAAGTCCTTTTCTGTAGCATGGAGCTGGTAGCGGTTAAACAAAAGGGTGTTGACGTTTAATATTGAACCCTTCTCACCGAACTGACAGATCTTGTTCAGATCCTCATCACGCTTCATGATAGCCTTAAGGCCCTTATTCTCAACTATTTCGCATACTTCTTCGTAAGAATATAACTGATTATCCATTACTAAAAACTTCCTTTTTCTTTTTGTAAAAAACGCACAAGAATGTATATTACATCACAGCAAGTTACCTTTCAATATGGAAAAATTGAGCATTTTTATACTATTTTTAGATAGGCATTCCTTTAAAAGTACGCTGGAATGTATTATAGTTAATATGTAAATGTAATTTCGTGCAGCCTTTTATGAAAGGAAACAGAAATAATGAGTACACTTACGAAAAGATTGTTGTCGTGTCTGGCATGCGTAGCACTTCTTTTGCTATGCATATGGGGAAGTACCTTCGTTGTAGAAAGAGAAGGAAAACAGTATGAGGGCGCCGCCCAGGGCTTTGGTGGCGAAATAAAGGTATCGGTATTTGTGGAAGGAAGTACCATCACAGATATCACTTACCAGACCGAGGGTGAAACCCCTTCTGTAGGAATCAGCGCAATCCGCGCGCTTAGAACAAAAATCCTAAAGACTCAAAATACCAATATAGATGCTGTATCCGGAGCAACATACACTTCCAAGGGCTTTATCTCAGCCGTTGAAATGGCACTTGGACAGGCGGGAATAGTTGCAGACGGAAGCAAAGGATCAGCAACAGCCTCAGATTATGAAGCTACCACAGATGTGGTTGTAGTTGGAGGCGGCGGAGCCGGAATGACAGCGGCTATCACCGTAGCTGAGAATGGTAAAAAGGTAATCCTTCTTGAAAAGAATGATATTCTTGGCGGAAATACCAGTAGAGCAAGCTCTGGTATGAATGCGGCCGAAACCCACTATGAAGCTGAACAGGGAATAGAAGATTCCGTAGATCTTTTTGTGGAAGATACCATGAAGAGCGGAAAAGAGATAAATGACCCTGAGCTTGTACGGACTCTGGCAGAAAAATCCTCAGATGCAATAGACTGGCTGGACAAAGAGAATGCGCCTCTTTCAGGCCCTCTTGGAACTATGGGAGGACTTAGCACAAAGAGAACTCATCGTCCAACAGATGAGGAAGGAAATGTTACATCAGTAGGAAATTATCTTGTGTCAGCACTTGGCAACAGGCTCGAAGAATTGGGCATCGAAACAATAACAGGCGCTACTGTTAATAAGATTCTGATGGATAATGGCAAAGCATCAGGTGTTACTGCGCAGGGTGAGTATGGCGAAACAATCACGATTCATGCAAACGCTGTTATCATTGCAACCGGAGGTTTTGGCGGAAGTATGGAGCGCATAGTTGCTCTTCGCCCAGACCTTGCGGGTTACATTTCAACCAATGTTCCAACGGCTACAGGAGATGCCATTGATTTCCTTAGTGAGGTTGGTGCTGATTTTGTAGATATGGAACAGATTCAGCTTCATCCTACAGTAATTCCATCTGATGGAGCTCTTGTAGGCGAAGCTTTAAGAGGCGATGGTGCAATACTTGTTAATAGAGAAGGTGTTCGTTTTACAAATGAAACCGGCACGAGAGACGCAGTATCTGCGGCAGAGGTTGCTCAGACTGGCGGAAACGTATGGCTCATCGCAAATCAGGAGATGTATGACGGCTCTGCAGTTATCAAAAAGCTTGATAAAGGCGGCTATCTTGTAAAAGGTGATACTCTTGATGATCTGGCGGCTGCCATGGAGTTTGATGCAAACGCAACTGCAGCTCTTAAGGATACCGTAGCTACCTGGGTTACCTATGTTGCAGACGGAGCAGATAAAGATTTTGAAAGAGAAATCGGAACTCCTATTACAGACCTTTCTTCCGGTCCATACTATGCAGTTAATGTAGGCCCTGGTATTCATCACTGTATGGGCGGTGTCAAGATAAACAGCGACGCACAGGTTATTTCAAAGGATGGTACTCCGATTCCTGGCCTCTACGCAGCAGGCGAAGTTACAGGCGGAATTCACGGAGCAAACAGACTTGGAGGAAACGCAGTAGCTGACATCGTAGTATTTGGACGTATTGCAGGTGAGAATGCATCCAGGTAAAAATAAGCCAGAATAGCAAGAATTGGCATAATTTCAACAATAATCTTTTGGAGATAAGGGCTCCTTGTGTGTTACAGTAGGATTTGTAGCACACAAGGAGTTTTTTGAGTAGGTGTGGAAAGAGTATTGGAGGAATTATTGGTATGGCACAAAAAGCAAAGATTACGGTACATCCGGCCTACAAAATAGGCGAGATTTCAGACAGATTGTTTTCAGCGTTCCTGGAGCCTATTGGAACAATGGTAAATGGAACTATGTTTAATCCCAAGCATCCAACAGCAGATGAACAGGGATTTAGAAAAGATTTTATCGATGCCCTTAAAGAGACAGGACTTCCTGCAGTAAGAATGCCGGGAGGAAACTTCGTATCTGCCTGGCAGTGGAAGAACTCAATCGGACCACTTGCAGATAGAAAGGCTTGTCTTGACCCTGCATGGCACCAGTATTACACCAATGAAGTTGGACACGATGAGTATTTGCAGTGGGCTCAGAAGGTAGGAACGGAGCCTCTTTATACGGTCAACATGGGAACCGGCACAATTCAGGATGCCATGGATCTTGTGGAATACACTAATCACGCAGGTGGAACCTACTGGTCAGACCTTAGAAAGAAATATGGCCATGAAGACCCTTACAACGTAAAAATGTGGTATCTGGGAAATGAAATGGATGGTCCCTGGCAGCTTGGCTCCTGGAATCAGAACCCTGCAGGCTATGGCGCCAAGGTGCTTGAAACCTCAAAGGCCATTAAATGGATAGACGAGACAATTGAAACTGCAGTATGCGGTTCATCAGCTCCATTTATGGAAGGATTCCCTGAATGGGATGAGGCTGCTCTTAATAAGTGCTATGACGTTGTGGATTACGTTTCTGTTCACCATTATCACAGCGCAGCGCCTGGGGATATCAAGTCTCTTTTGGGCGGCTCTTTGTACTATGAGGATTTCATTAATACTGAAGTTGCAATGATTGACTATGTGGCTTCCAAGCACAGATCTCCCAAGCAGGTCAATATTTCTTTTGATGAGTATGGTGCAATGGTCAGACCTCTGCAGGAGCTTCATCCGGGCTATGGAAGATACAACATGGCTAGAAATCATTATCGCTTTGATCCTGAGAGAAGATATATCCGCCACGATCCAGACAACATGCCAGAGCGTCAGTTCCCTGGTGGAGATATGCTTCATGCCCTTTCAATGGCTTCAATCCAGCTTGCACTTCTTAGACATGCTGACAGAGTCAAGATTGGCTGCATGACAGGTGGCCTTTCCGCCCTTGCTTCTTCTAACCATGACCATATTTGGAAATCAGCATCTCACTATGTATTTATGGATCTTATCAAATATGCGAAGGGTATATCTCTCGATACTAAGGTTGAGAGCGAAACCTACGATATGCCAGGTTATGCCATAGAGGACACTTCACAGTACACTGGAAAAGAGGGCGTAAACTTCATCGATTCAGCAAGTGCATGGGATGAAGAAAATGGGCGCCTTACTGTATTTGTCATCAACAGAAATGAGGATGCAGAGTATCCGCTTACAGTTGACCTCAAGGGCTTTGAGGGCTACAAGCCAGAGAGAGCATACAGGATGCATACTGACAACCTGGATGTAAAGAATACCTTTGAAGATGAAAAAGCACTTATTCCAGAGGAAGAGACAGAGTATACCTTTGAAAACGGTGAATTTAAGCTGTATGTGAAGCCTCTTTCATGGAATGTGTATACATTTAGCAAGGCGGAGTAAGAATAAGTAGAAGGAGAAAGAGTATTATGACCACATTTATCAACGAATTAATTAGTTCTGTAGTTCAAGTTTTGTTGTTTTCACTGATTCCTTTTCTTACATGGTTTTTCACGGCACGTAAGAAACAATCCTTCTTTTCATGGATAGGCTTTAAAAAGGTTACCTCAAGCAAAAAAGAATGTGCAAAATTCGCTATAGGAGCTGTTATTGTTTGTCAGATAATGGGATTGATTGTATATAGATATGCTTTGAGTGGAGATTGGAATAAATCTACTTCTGCTGGTATGGGACTTATTGGTGTGCCCAGTGCTATTCTAAATTCATTTATTCATACAGCTTTATCTGAAGAGATTCTTTTTAGAGGCTTTATTCAAAAAAGGTTACAGAAAATTTTTAGTTTTAAGATTGCTACCGCTATTCAGGCAGTGTTATTTGGATTTGCGCACATTGTTTTACTATTGGATAGGATTAACTTTGTAGAAGGGGTGGTACTGGTCGTTTTCCCGATAATACCAGGTGTTCTCTTGGCATATACAAACGAGAAAAAGGCTGATGGCTCCATTATTCCGAGTTGGCTTATGCATGGTTTTATGAATATAACACTCAGGCTGATGCAGTTATAAATACAAGTCGCAATTTTTGGACTGCTTTCATGGTACCTTATACTCAGAGGAGGCAAACATGCTTATTTCCTGAAAGGTAGGTGCTATTATGAGTAGATACGTTAGAATAAACAGCAGACCACTTCTTGAGAAAATGCCTAAAAATGGGATTCGCTTATTGTTAGGTGAGGATTTTGAAGGGAAAACTACTATTACTGATATTGCAAATTCAAAGCATATTCTGGTGAAGGGAGCTCCTGGTAGCAATAAAACAGGGCTCCTTCATACCTTTGCAGCCAGCGTGCTGGCTATGAGAGAGGCTTGGCCGGTAAGGCTTATTGTTGTGGACGTAAAGGGCGTTGGCTACGATGTATATAGGGACAGGGATCTGATTGAGGTCATACATGATAAGAAAATGGCGCTGTACAGATTGTATAAACTCACTTGTGAAATGAATGTGTATAGTGCAGAACGTCCAACTATCATAATTATCGATGAGCTCTATTACTATCTGCTCGATAATAATGCGAAACAAATATTTAAAGAGCTTCTTCTAAATGGTAGCAAAAATGGCGTTCATCTGATCGCAGGAACGGATTATCCTGGCAGTTTGAGCTGGATGCAGGATATTTTTACCATGTTTCCGACAACAATAAACATGTCGGCAGAAGATGAAATTGTTTTTTCTTCGGAGAATAATTATAGACCAGTTACAGTTCACATGGCCTTTACTGATGAGGATATGAAACGAGAGCTTGCAAACCGTTTTATGGAAATTGATTCCCGCGTTGTGGAAAATCAGTACAGGAATGATGCAGAATTATGGGCGCTGGTGGCTTATCCACCGCAGCAGACGTATAGAAAGCCTCAGAGAAGAAGGCATTATGGCTTAATTGGAACCATGATCAACCTCATGCAGGTGAAGCCGGTCATGTTCAGGACGGACGATTATCCGACGAGGATATAAGTGATTATAGTATAACCGCTCAGTTTTTAAAGCTGGGCGGTTGTTGTATTTTCAACGCTTTCGCTAATTTATCAGTGCTTATTTTGCGTGTATGTGGATATATTTTTCGCCGCGTACAAAATAGAATTATGGTATGAACAAAAACATGTTTTGTATCGTCTTTTTGGAAAGGAGCGGAGATATTATGCGTAAATTCATTATGGGTATGATGTTTGCTTTTTTGCTTGTATATGTCGTATCACCTGTAGATTGTCTGCCGGGGCCGATAGATGATATTTTTGCTATTCTGCTTTTTGTGGCTGCTAATCGTGATAAAATCAGGCAGATACACCACAAAGATAACGAGCGAATAGAAGTAATTGATGTTGATGGAAAAGAGATATAAATATTAAGGAGAGTGAATTTTTTTATAATGACTGATTCTTTTGAAATTAAATACCTGCGTGTGCACTATTGAACCTTAAATCCCCGTTCATCTTCCAGAACGGGGATTGTTTTGGTTGTCATGTTGTCGATTGACACATATGTCCCCTGTTCTATCATCTGGAATACTTTGTCAATCTGCTGCTCAGTGCCCTGAATTTCCATTGTAACGGATCCATCAGGATTGTTCCTAACCCATCCTGTGGCTCCGACTAGTTCAGATGCGTGTATTGTCCTGTACCTAAAACCGACACCCTGAACAAATCCATTAACTGTTATCAATTTCCTAATGACTTTATCTTCATAATCGCTCATTATAATTCCCTTTTTATGAAATTCTCTGCAATATTCCCTTATCTGTAAGTTCCATTGCTTTAGTAATTATCTTATCAATATCCCTAGAGAGCTCTATCTAAGATTATATCATTTGACGATAGTGAGCGAGGAGGGTAGTATAATAACTATAGAAGGAGCTACTGGTAGACGGCTAGCCCCAAGTTATAAGTGATTACGAATAACCGCTCAGTTTCTCAGGCTCGTGCGGTTATTTTAGTATCCTGGAGTTATGTTTTCCAAACATGTAATCAAGATTAATTTTTGAGGTATACAATAATGAAGATATACGACATTTCACAGGAAGTATTTGGATGCGCGGTTTATCCAGGGGATCCGGCACCAGAAAGACAACGACTCATGAAGATAAGTGGGGGCGAGGTTTGCAACCTTACTGCCATAAGCATGTGTGCGCACAATGGAACGCATGTGGATGCGCCGTATCACTTTATTAATGAAGGTAAGACGATAGATCAGGTAGATCTTGCAAAGTTTATCGGATATGCGTATGTAACAGAACATGATGGAGACATAACGGCAGAAGATGCCGAAGTAATACTTAAGGCGGCGAAGGAAGCCTCAGCTGATGCAGGAAGTACCATAGATGCGTACCGCAGAATCCTTGTAAAAGGGAAGGCTGTAGTTACAGAAGCTGCTGCTAAGGTGTTTGTCGAGAATGAGATATTCCTGTTTGGAAATGAATCCCAGACAGTTGGTCCGGAGGATGCTCCTATGGCAGTACACCTTATTATGCTTGGAGCAGAGGTTGTTTTGCTGGAAGGCATACGTCTTTCAGAGGTGCCAGAAGGCATTTATATGTTAAATGCTGCCCCCATCAATCTTGGCGGCGCTGATGGAGCACCTTGTAGAGCGGTATTGATTGGTGTGTGAAGATATCCCGCATTTTTGCGGGTAAATACAGGTTTTGAACTTGGAGGATTAGCCCTCGTATGCTATGATAACTACAAAAAGAAAGCGGAGGGGAATGCCATGAGTATTGCGGATAAGCTAGAGCTCTTATTGGGGAAAGCTAAGAATGATGAGAATTTAAAGACCAGTCTTTTAAATACAAGAACAGCTGGAGACCCTTTAGCTGCTTTTTGTAAAATAGCTACTGAAAATGGAGTGGAACTCTCTGTTATGGACATAGTCAATCAGGGAGAGGAGTTCTATGCTGAGATAAAGAGAAGTACAAACGGTGGAGGCGAGAATTCTCCTGACCTGGAGTTTCAGAATGATGAGTATTCAATTTTTATGATGAGACTTGAGGATCTTTGATTATGAAAAAAAGTATTTGGTCATATCTGCCAGTGACCTTTGTCACTGCGCTTTTTTGCTGCATGTTGTGGGGCAGCGCTTCGCCTGCGATTAAAATAGCATACGATATTTTTAGAATTCCTCCGGAGGACACTGTATCCAGGATAATGCTGGCAGGAGCGAGATTTCTTTTGGCGGGTGCCATGACAATTGTATTTGGTTCTGCTATTTCCAGGAAAATCCTTTTACCTCAAAAAGAATCAATTAAGTATATAGGAGTGCTGTCTCTTTTACAGACGATAGGGCAGTACTTCTTCTTTTTCATGTCACTGGCGTATATCAGTGGAGTCAGGGGCTCTATTATCAATGCATCAGGCAATTTCCTGGCGATAATCATAGCTGTGTATATATTCAGGCTGGAGAAGCTGACTATCAGAAAGCTGGTTGGGTGTCTTGTTGGATTTTCGGGAATTATACTTATTCTTGGCGGTTTTGGAGCGCTTGTAAGTGGCGGCTCAATCTCATTTCAGGGTGAGGGAGCAATGTTGATTGCGGCGCTTTTTTATGCTTTTTCATCCTGCTGTATCAAGATCTTTTCAAAGTATGAGAATCCGGTGGTGCTCAGCGGCTACCAGTTTATGCTGGGCGGAGCAGTATTGTATCTTATTGGCCTTCTCATGGGTGGTAAATTGGTATTTTATAGTGCATCCTGCGCTTATAACCTGATTTACATGGGCTTTATCTCAGCTGGGGCTTACACTTTGTGGGGAGTATTGCTAAAGCATAATCCTGTCAGCCGTGTGTCTATCTTTGGATTCATCAACCCGGTAATGGGTGTACTTTTGTCAGCCTGTTTTCTTGGGGAGAACAAGGAGGCGTTCTCGCTTAGCGGAATACTGGCTCTTTTGTTGGTGGCGGCAGGAATACTGATTGTTAATACGGAGAATAAATCAAAATGCAGTTAATCGCTAATATAATAGATTTATTAGCAGCACTTATACAGATTGGGACAGGTGCGGTTAAGAAAAAGTCAAAAATACTCATCATGCAGATAGTGCAGCTCATCATGCAAGGTGTAGCAATGCTTCTTCTTGGAGGAGTTACGGGCGCAGTAAGCAATGTGCTGTCATGTGTTAGAAACTATATCTGCTACAAGGAAAAACTTAACTGGCCATGGAAGATATTCTTTATTGCCGCGTCTGTGGCTATGACGATTGTTCTAAATGATCAGGGAATTCTAGGAATGATACCTGCTGCAGTATGTATCGTGTATATTATTTTCATGGATGTAAAGGACCCGATAAAGTTCAAGATTCTTGTCATGGGAACTTTTATTCCATGGTTCTTTTACCATTTCATTCTTGGCTCATATACTGGGGCTGCTTCTGACGCAGCCACAATTATTGCGAATATTGTTACTATCGTGAAGATGAAGAGAGAAAAGAAATAGCTTTTTATGAATAAGACATTGAGAAAAGATGCAGAATTCATAATAGAAAATTCTATCAAAGCGGTTCTCCCTGATGAAGCGGTGAAGAGAGCATTGTCAGGGTTCCCTGAGCAGGAAGGAAAGCTTTCCTTGTTGCTGCTGGAAAGGCGGCATGGCAGATGGCTAGAGCTGCTAAAACGGTTCTTACTAGGATTGACAGAGGAATAGTTATAACCAAATATGGACATGTCATGGAAGAACTTGAGGGAATAGAGTGCTATGAGGCTGGACATCCCATTCCTGACGAAAATGGGTTCAAGGCGACGAAAAGAGCTCTCGAATCAGTGTCTGATTTATCTGAAAATGACAGAGTTATATTTTTATTATCAGGTGGCGGAAGTGCGCTATTTGAAGTTCCTGCAGTTTCGGGTGAGGAACTGCAGGACATCACGGAAAAACTACTGGCGTCAGGTGCCGATATTGTAGAGATTAACACAATACGTAAAAGACTGAGCCTGGTAAAAGGCGGTAAATTTGCACAATACTGCGCACCGGCAAAGGTATATAGCGTAATACTAAGTGATATTGTGGGGGATCCCTTGGATATGATTGCAAGTGGACCGGCATATCCGGATTCATCAACCTGTGATGATGCCAAGAGAATAGTTGAAAAATATGGTATAAAGCTATCAGATAGTGCGATGCACCTGATAACTCAAGACACACCCAAAGCACTTGATAATGTGGAAACACGCGTAACAGGCTCAGTTCGTGAGTTGTGTAAGGCGGCGGCGAGATGTTGCGGAGAATTGGGCTACGAGGCAGAAATACTGACGGACACTTTAAGCTGTGAAGCTAGGGAAGCTGGCTCTTTTCTTGCGAATATTGCCAGAAAACATTATAAGGATGGAAGAAAACTGGCTTTCATAGCAGGTGGAGAGACCGTAGTACATGTGACGGGCGTTGGTAAAGGTGGAAGAAATCAGGAACTTGCTCTTAGTGCGGCGCAAGGGATAAATGACCTTTCCAACGTTGCAATTTTTTCCGTCGGAAGCGATGGCACGGACGGTCCTACGGATGCAGCTGGTGGATATGTGGATTCAGACACAGCCAAAGAACTGCAAAAAATGGACATATCAATAAGTGACGTTCTTGAGCAAAATGATGCTTATAACGCTCTTAAAGCTGTGGATGGTCTGATTATTACAGGACCAACAGGTACTAATGTAAATGACGTGGCGGTAGTATTAATTGATAGCAGCTGCGGCTATTAAACTATCCGCAAAACACTAACGAATAATTGTTTCCATTCCAACTTTGTATGGAACAAGTCCCAGGGATTCATAGAACTTCATTGCACCTGGATTACAGCTCCAAACATTCAAAGTGACATTATAACAGCCAGATTTCTTGGCATAATCAATAATGTGCTCGTAAAGAGCATTGCCTACTCTTTGTCTGCGGGCGTTCTCGCCTACACAGATATCATCTATATACAAGGTAAGCTTATCTTCCAGCAGTCGGGTATTGTCCGGCCGCTGGAAGATACAAAAACCATGTCCTAATACCTGGCCATCCCTATCCGCCACAAAAACAGGGGTATCGTCATTTTCAAGGATTTTTTCCAGATCTTCTTCAGTATATTTGGTTGCCAGCTTGAAAAGATCAGGTCTTCCTTCATGATGTACACGATTTACCTGCACAAGTAGCTCCATAATCGCTGGAATATCCTTTTTTTCTGCGCGTCTAACAATAATAGCCATGGTTTACTCCTTATTATTCGTATTTTGCTCTTTTGTGATGTCTCTCAAAAGCACTTTTGATGATAAGTCCTGTGCCAATTACAACGGGAACAAACACAAGCAGAATATCTGTCAAAGATGAATATGCAAAATAAAGATCTGTTCCCAGTACAAGAGCTACAACCAAAAGTCCCAGTGAAATGATCAGGCATCCCATCGTGAATTTGTTTTTACTTACTACAACTGCTATTGCTGAAAGAATAAGAAGAACCAGAACGATTGCTGATGTGCTCACTCTGCCGATTCTGTAAAAGCCAAATGATGAAACTCTTACCATTTTAAACAGCATGAATAAGCCAATGATAACCAGTCCCCATCCAACGTTTCTCTTTGTCATAACACGAGTCCTCCTTGAAAAAAATATTTCCTTACGATGTTAAAGTATACGATATATAAAGAGGTATTTGAAGCAATTTTTACGCGAAAAAAAGCATCGTAATTTAGAAAACTGCAACAATTAGTACTTATGTGGCCTGTGCGGTACCTGAGCAAGAAGAACCGCCGCAAAAATAAGAACACAAGCAAAAGCTTCTCTTCCCGTCATAGTCTGATGAAGTATCAACCACCCAAAAAGTGTAGAAAACACTGATTCCAAGCTCATTATAAGTGAAGCAATCGCAGGATTAAGGGATCGTTGACCCACAGCCTGAAGTGTATAGCCCACAGCGCAAGAAAAAATACCTGTATAAAGAATAGCAATCCATGCTTCCAGCGTTGATAAAGCAGTTATCCATGAAGCAGGATCTGGAAGAAATTCAAATACAAATGCTGCGATTATTGATAGTGCTCCGCTAACCATAAACTGAACACATGCAAGTGCAACAGGGCTCATAAGTGGTGCATAGTGATCAATACAGAGTATCTGTACAGAGAAAAGAAGCGCACACATCAAAAGCGCCCCATCTGCAGCCGAAATAGTAATGACAGCTTCTGATTTAGGAATACATAGTAAATATAATCCGGCCAATGCTATACCAACCGCGGGCCATACCAACGCAGAACATTTTCTACCTATAAAAATTCCAATAATAGGAACTAAAACTATATAGCATGCCGTAAGAAAGCCGGCTACTCCGGCAGAAGCCCCAAGAGCTATTCCTGCCTGCTGAAATGTGGAGGCAAGAAATAACGCCGTTCCGCATATGATGCCACCAGCAAGCTTTACAGGAGGAATCTTTGTAGGAGCCATATTATGCCCTTTTAAGAGAGGCAGAAGGCATACTCCGCCAATGATGAAGCGGATTCCATTAAAGGTAAATGTTCCAACATTGCTGCTGGCGATGGACTGCGCCACAAAAGCAGCTCCCCATACAACGGATGCTAAAAGTAGTAATAATGAACTTTTTATCTGATTAGTCTTATCTTTTTTCATAATGATGCCATTATATCAGAAAATGCCGTAATAATTCGTTATGAAATGTGAGAAAGAACCTCAAACGAGTAAATTAGTGTTATCATTATAGCAATATCTACTTTTTTCTGGTTCTTCAGCAGCGCATGGGGCATAAACCCATGACTGCCACAAATATATATGCCCGTGGCAGTGACAAGGAAAGGGCGGTTATTGAATCCAGTAATTGGGGAAATGGTAGGGAGTTATGAACGACATGAATCTATTACATGCAATTGCAGAAGGCAATCTGGAAATAGTTAAAAGTATTCTTGTTGATAATCCGAGTCTCGTAAGCAGAGAGGCTCTATTTGATGCTGCAAGAATCGGAAATATTGACATTGTAAGATATCTGGTTGAATATTCACGGATAAGCCTTAATGAATACGATGATCATCATAGAAATGTACTTCACTATGCGGCCAAGTCCGGCAGTGTAGATGTGTTCAGATATCTTGTTGAGAAGTGTGGCATTGATCCGCTTGAAGGAGATCAAAGTCTTAAGACAAGCTGGGATATTGTCCATGAAACCAAGGCAAAAGAAATCGAGGGGTACCTGGAAAAACGCTATGGACATAGATACGAAGACTATTACAGAAATCCAGTGAGGACAGGCTTTTTTCCTGACCCTTCCATATGCCGCGTGGGGGATGATTACTACATGGTCAATTCCTCATTTATCTTTTTTCCATGCATCCCGATATCTCATTCAAGGGATCTGATTCATTGGGAGATAATAGGTCATGCCATCACAAATCCAGATTGGGCGTATCTTGATGAACTTGAGGGCGGGAGAGGCTATTGGGCTCCCGATATTTCTTTTTATGAAGGAAAGTTCTATATCACTGCTACATACAGATTAAATGATGTTCCGCCTATTTACAGAAGGCAGATGGTAGTATTTTCTGATAAGCCGCAGGGGCCATATTCCAAGCCTATATTCATTGATGAGGATGGTATTGATCCAAGTATCTTCAATGATGATGACGGAAAAAGATATATGCTTCTTAACAGAGGCGCAAGGATTTTTGAACTGGATAAAACCGGGACGAAAAAGATATCCCAGGCGCAGCTACTATTCTATGGCGATCACAAGAGAGCACCGGAGGGACCACATCTTTATAAAAAGGATGGATATTACTTCCTTTTGGAAGCTGAGGGTGGTACAGGACTCGGACACAGAGTTACCGTTTCAAGGTCAAAAGAGCTTTTTGGAAATTATGAACCGTGTCCATACAATCCAATAATGAGACAGGAGGATCCAGACGCTGCATTACAGAGATGCGGACATGGGGATCTTGTGGAGACACAGGATGGTAGATGGTACATGTTGTATCTGTGCGGAAGGGCAGTAGGAGATGGTTACAGCATCCTTGGCCGTGAGACTGCACTTGATCCTGTCACATGGACTGAAGATGGGTGGCCGATTGTAAATAATCTTAAAGGACCATCAGCTATGCAGGTGAAGCCTTTTGCGGATTACATAAGCGTAGGTCAGCCGGGGATTTCAGAGTGTGGACTACCGTTTGACTATATGACTCCAAGACCTTTTAAAAAGGGAGATGTACTGTATGACAAAGAAACCGGCACTTTTTCAGTGAGGGGCTGCAGAGCACCTATGTCCAGTGTAGATAGCAGAAATATAGTACTTAGAAGGCAGACCGCTTTTTCTTTTGTTTATAAAATAACACTTGATATTCCTGAAATGTCCGAAGGACAGAGAGCTGGAATAACCGGATATTATGATGAGAATACTTATCTGGAGTTTGGAATAACATCCAAAGGAGGCAAGCAGTATCTTTATGCCAATGAGCATATCGGTGATGACGACAGGTATGAAATTTCTGAAGAAGCGATTGCCACTGGTGCAAAATCCCTAAGGCTTAAAATGACTACAGATTATCTGGAGCGAAAACTATCTTATTGCATAGATGGTGATGAAAGCGAAAAACTATTCACAACGCTGAATAATGTGTTTTATCTTTGTGATGAAGGCCTTAGCAAAGGTAAGCGTTTTACCGGAGCACTTGTTGGAATGTATGTTTTTGCTGGTGAAAATGATTTGGTGGTGACTTTTTATGAGGAACTATATTCTCCTAGAGTATGAATGCTGACTAGTTAATGCACAAAATGGAGAAATGCATAAGTGAAGTAAGTGATTTTATTGATGTCGGTTTAATTCTTTCGTAAACAAACGGTGTAAGACCGAACAAAAAAACAGATTACATATATATGCAACCTGCAGTTTTGTTCGGGCTTCACGCCGTTTTTTATCAAATTGAACTAAGTCGCGTGAGAAAAGCCATTACCTATGGAATT